>Ga0209916_1000190_pt1 | contig 124474 bp, 98 predicted proteins | sample ThiBio_1000_plan_FD_183956 | JGI IMG/M metagenome (GOLD analysis project Ga0209916, IMG submission 183956) | Wastewater bioreactor microbial communities from Cape Town, South Africa - Thiocy_solids_2 (SPAdes) | ecosystem: Engineered > Bioreactor > Thiocyanate-remediating > Anaerobic-Aerobic ...
GGATCTTGTCCTCGGGCATCTCCATTTCCTTGGCCAGTTCCTCCGGCGTCGCCTCGCGGCCGAACTGCTGCAGCATCTGGCGGGAAATGCGGTTCAGCTTGTTGATCGTCTCGATCATGTGCACCGGAATGCGGATGGTGCGCGCCTGGTCAGCGATCGAGCGGGTGATCGCCTGGCGGATCCACCAGGTGGCGTAGGTCGAGAACTTGTAGCCGCGGCGGTATTCGAACTTGTCGACCGCCTTCATCAGGCCGATGTTGCCTTCCTGGATCAGGTCGAGGAACTGCAGGCCGCGGTTGGTGTACTTCTTGGCGATGGAGATCACCAGGCGCAGGTTCGCCTCGACCATTTCCTTCTTGGCGCGGCGGGCCTTGGCCTCGCCCGAGGCCATGGCGCGGTTGATGTCCTTGATGTCGGTGAGCGGCAGGAACAGCTTGCGCTCGATCGCGGCCAGCTTCTCCTGCTCGGCGTCGATCGCCTCGCGATGGACCTTGATGTTCGGCGACCACTTCTGCCGCTTGCGGCTCAGCTCGGCGACCCACTCGGGGTTGCCCTCGTTGCTGGGGAAGGCCTTGATGAACTCGGCCTTGGGCATCTTCACCTGCTTGACGAAGATGTCCATCAGCACGCGCTCGTGGTGGCGGATGTCGCCGACCACCTCGCGCAGCTTGCGCACGAAGCCGTCGATCAGCGCGCTGGGCAGCTTGAGCTTGAGGAACTCCTCGGCCATCTGGTCGCGCAGCTTGACGATCTTCTTGTCGGTGATGCTGGTGGCCTTGGGCGCGGCCTTCTGGAACTTGGCGTAGTGGTCGCGCAGCAGCTCCATGCGGCGCTTGACCTCCTCCGGATCGGGACCGCTGGGGCCGGCTTCTTCCTCGTCGGAAGAGTCGTCTTCATCGTCCTCGTCGCCGTCGGATTCCTCGTCCAGGCCCTGCTCGGCGGCTTCGGCGGCGGCGGCTTCCTTCTCCTTGCGGGCGAGGTCGGCGGCTTCCTCCAGGTCGAGGAAACCGGCCAGGATCTCGCTGAGGCGGCGCTTGCCGTCCAGGTGCTGGTCGTACTCCTCCAGCAGCAGTTCGATGGTCAGCGGGAAGCTGGCCAGCGCGGTCTGCACCTGGCCCAGGCCTTCCTCGATGCGCTTGGCGATGGCGATCTCGCCCTCGCGGGTGAGCAGCTCGACGGTGCCCATCTCGCGCATGTACATGCGCACCGGGTCGGTGGTGCGACCGACTTCGGCGTCCACCGCGGAGAGCAGCGCCACGGCTTCCTCGGCCGCGGAGTCGTCGTCGCCCGAGCCGCCGCCGGGGGCGGCGCTGTCGGAGATCGTGTCGGTGTCCGGCGCGGCGTCGTGCACTTCGATGCCGACGCCCTTGAGCACCGCCATGATGTCCTCGATCTGCTCCGGGTCGACGATGTCGTCGGGGAGGTGATCGTTGATTTCGGCGTAGGTCAGATAGCCCTGCTCCAGGCCCTTCGAGATGAGTGCCTTGATTTCCGACTGTTGCTCGTGGGGAGCTTTGCTGTTCATGGATTGACCGACCGCCAAAGGGGTGCAAGAACCGGACATTATAGCGATGTGCTGCTTTTCTGACCAGTTTTCAAGTGAAAAATTCTGTCGTTTGCCGGGTCGAACGACACGCAAAATTCGAGCCAAACCGCGGTGTTGGCGCTGTCTGCGTGGCCGCGTGCGGAGTGTTGGTCAGGCTGTGTCCAGCCAGAAGGTGACCGGGCCGTCATTGACCAGCTGGACCACCATATGGGCACCGAAGCGCCCGGTTTCCACCCCGGGGTGCGCGGCGCGCGCCAGTTCCAGCAGGCGGTCGAACCAGCGGCGCGCGTGCTCGGGCGCGGCGGCGGCGGTGAAGCTGGGGCGCATGCCCGAGCGGGTGTCGGCGGCCAGGGTGAACTGGCTGACCAGCAGCAGCCCGCCGCCGGTATCGCGCAGCGAGCGGTTCATGCGGCCGGCGTCGTCGGCGAACACGCGGTAGCCGAGCAGGCGCTCCAGCATGCGCCTCGCCTGCGCCTCGCCATCCTCCGGCTGCACCGCGACCAGGGCGAGCAGGCCGGCGTCGATCGCGCCGACGGTCTCGTCCCCGACCCGCACGCTGGCGGAGGTCACGCGCTGGATGAGGGAGATCATTGGGCGGCCGGGAATCGGGAATGGGAAATCGGGAATGGGAAAAGCATAGCGCTCAGCGGCCGATGCCATGCGACCGATCAAGCCTGTTCGGTGCGCGCCTGACGATTCCCGATTCCCTATTCCCCATTCCCGGCCCAGCTACACTTTCGGGCATGCGTTTCGACATCTACGTGATCTACCTGGGGTTGCGCCTGCTGGCGCTGTTGCCGTTGCGGGCTTTGCACGGCATCGGGGCGGGGTTGGGGCGGGTGGTGCTGTGGCGTGGGGGGCGCACGGCCCATCACACCGCGGTGAACCTGCAGATTGCGCGGCCGTTGCCGGACGCGACGCGGCAGCGTGCATTGCTGCGCGAGGTGATGGGCGAGGGTGGCAAGTCGATCACCGAGATCGTCAAGGTGTGGGGCGGCGGCGCCGAACGTGCGCTGGAGCTGGTGCGCGAGGTGCGCGGCGAGGCGTTGCTGGATGCCGCACTGGCCGCCGGCAAGGGCGTGATCATCGCCGCGCCGCACCTGGGCTGCTGGGAGCTGCTGAACTACTGGCTGTGCCGCAAGACGCCGATGGCGATCCTGTACCGGCCGCCGCGCATCGCCGCGATCGAGGGCCTGCTGCGCAAGGTGCGCGGGGCGCTGGCGCCCGAGCAGGTGCGCGCGGACGGTGCCGGTGTGCGCACGTTGTACAAGCGGCTGGCCGCCGGCGGTACGGTCGGCATCCTGCCGGACCAGAAGCCGCGTGCGGGTGAGGGGCAGATCGCGCCGTTCTTCGGCCGCGACGCGTTGACCATGGTGCTGCTGCCGCGGCTGGCCGCGCGCACCGGCGCCACCGTGCTGTTCGCCTTCGCCGAACGCCTGGGCGCCGGTGCGGGCTACCGCATCCACCTGCGCGAGGCGCCCCCCGGCATCGCCGACGCCGACCTGCAGCTCGCCTGCACCGCGCTCAATCGCGGCGTGCAGGAGTGCGTGGAGCAGGCGTTCGCGCAGTACCAGTGGCAGTACAAGCGCTGGTCGGCGGTGGGCCTGGTCAGCCCGTACGATCGCGAAAACGGGTAGGAGCGCACCCTGTGCGCGATGCTTTCAGTCGCGTGACGAAGAGCATCGCGCACAGGGTGCGCTCCTACAGCCGGGGTTTCTCCAACCGGCGCAGGAACACCGTCATTTCCTTCTCCGCCTGCTTGTCGCCGCGCGCGCCGGCGGCGGCGATGCCGCGGCGCCAGGCTTCCGCTGCCGCGGCCGGCGAGCCGGCGGCAAGATGGGCCTTGCCCAGCAGCTTCCAAGCGGCCGAATAGGTCGGGTCGAACCCCAGTGCACGTTCGAATGCCGCCACTGCGCCGGTGGCGTCGCCTGCCTCCAGCAGGGCACTGCCGAGCGAGTAGCGCAGCAGCGCGCCATCGCGCGGGCCGTCGCATTGCCGGCGCAGGTTGTCGAGCAGGGTGCTCATGCCGGCGCGATCATCGCGGCAGACGATAGCGGCGATCGTCGGCCGGATAGAGCAGGGTCGGTTGCGCCGGTTCCGGCGGCGTGTGGCCGGCGCGCAGGTCGGCCAGCGAACTGGCCGTCCAGATCACCACCCACGACGAGCGGAACGGCTGCGCCAGCAGGGCGTAGCGCAGGTCGGCGGGGGTCAGTTCCTCCGGCCGATCGACCACCAGTGCGTCGGGGTGCGCGTGCGCGTAATCGGCCAGCGCCTGGTCGCCGTACAGCTCGGTGATCGGCTGGGTCAAGCGGCCGGCGAAGTGGAACTCGCCGGCATAGCTGCCCATGAACGCCAGCGGATGACCGGCCTGTTGGGCCTGGCCCAGCAGTTCGGCCGACGGGCGCAGGTCCCAGCGCGGCCACAGGGTCAGCGTGAACAGCGCATTCAGCGCGAACACGCCGATCAGGCCGGCCACTGCCAGCCGGCGCAGCTCGCCGCGGCCGCGCATCAACAGCAGAATGCCGAGCAGCAGGAAGATCACGCTGAAGTAGCGGCTGTACGGCGCCACCGTGTGCGCCCAATCGCCCTGCACGACGGCGTGGTCCACCAGCATGGGCAGCGCAAACAGCAGCAGCGCGAAGACGATGCCCCCCACGCCCAGCGGCCAGGTGCCGAGCGCGTAATGGTTGGCCAGCACGGGGTGGCGCTCGCGCAGCACGGCGATCGCGCCGGCCATCAGCAAGGCTACGCCGGCCAGCTCCGGCAGCGGGTAGTAGAGCTGCTTGCCGCTGATCAGCGAGAACACCACGAACGTGGGAACCAGCCAGCACAGTGCGAAGCGCAGGCCCGATTCCAGCGGGCGGCGCAGTCCGGCCACGGCCACCCACACCCGCGGCCAGCCACTGAACGGGAACAGCATCACCGGCAGCCACAGCACGTAGAACCAGAACGGCTCGGCGTGGTTCTGCAGATCCTTGCCTTCGGACAGCTTGTCGACCACGCGCCCGGCGGTCTGGGTGAAGAACAGTCGCTCGCGATAGGCATCCCCGCCGGCGAAGCCGGCCGGCACCGCCCATGCCAGCAGCATCGCCCCACCCAGCAGCAGGGACAGCACGCCGGCGCCGTACCAGCGCGCGCGATGCTCGCGCGCCCACTCGTTCCACAGCGGCCCGAGCAGCCACGGGAAAGCGACGTGCAGCAGCATCACCGGGCCCTTGGTCAGCAAGCCCAGCCCCACACAGACACCGAACAGCAGCCAGCGCGGCTCGCCACGTCGCGGCTTCGGCGTCAGGCACAGCAGCGCGGCCAGCACCCACACCGACAGCAGCACGTCGTACATGATCTGCAAGGCGAACAGGAACGCATAGCCGAACGCCAGCAGCATCCACGGCGCGGCCTTGGCCATCCACGGCCGGTGCGGGAACAGCCGCCGCGCCAGCAGCGACACCAGCACCAGCTGCGCGCCGCCGAACAGCACCTCCAGCACGCGCGGCCACACGTCGCTGACGCCGAACACGAACCAGCCGGCTTCGATCAGCCAGAACAGCAGCGGCGCCTTCTCGGCGTACGGCTGGCCGTTGATGTGCGGCACCAGCCAGTGGCCGTGGCTGAACATGTCCCACGCCACCGCCAGCGTGCGGGTGGAATACAGCGGCATCGGGCCGTGCGCGAAGATCGCCAGCAGCGCCAGCAGCATCCATAGCGGCAGCCACGGCCAGACCGCGCGCAGGTGTTCGGATCGGCTGAAGGAGCTGGGCGACACAGGGTGCACTCGCGGTGGGAGAGAGGGATTCTAGCTTGCGCCCGGGTCTAGGCCGGACCCCAGTAGCCGATGCGGCGGCGCAGTTTCAACTTGCGCCACAGGTTGAGCGGCTTGCGCTTTCGGTTGCGGCCGCCGCGGGCGAGGAAATCGTCGATCGCGTCGAGCACGCGCTCGCTGGAGTGGCCGTCGCGCTGCGGATGGATTGCGTTGCCGTAGTCGGCGATCGCCTGCATCAGTTCCGGCGGCCGCGCCAGCGCGCGTTCGATCGCCGGCTCGAAATCCTTCGCGTCGTCGATGTCGATCAGCTGCGGCCCGGGGCGGCGGTTCCTGAAGGTGACCACCGGCTTGCCGGTGAGCAGGAATTCGTTGAGCGCCGAGGAGGTGTCCGAGCACATCATGTCGACCTGCGGGAACAGGTCGAGGATGTTGTCGTTCTCGGCGAAGCGGAGGTAGTCGTTCTGCAGCGCCTTGAACTTCGCGACGGTCTCCGGGTTCATCTTCGGGTGGAAGGTGACGATCCAGTGCCAGCGGCCGTCGCGCGACAGCCGCTTCACTTCCTCATGGAGTGTCTCGGCGGCGCTCCACGACGGCGAAAAGGTGGAGTGGTAGAGGATCACCGGCGACCGGCGCACCGGCGGCAGCGGGCCGGCGATCTCGCGCATGAACGGGTCGAGCTTGGGCCAGCCGGTCTCGGTCACCGCAAAGTGGCCGAGCTGGTCGGCCAGCGCCTGGAACTGCGCGGTGTCGCGCGGACCGGTGGTGCAGTACAGGTCGAAGAAGCCGCGGATGTAGATGTGGCGCGGCTTGCCAGCGTCGAAACCGTGGAACACCTCGACCTTCACGCCGGGGAAGAAGTGCGGCAGGTGGTTGCCCGGGGTCAGCACGGCATCGGGCTTCCACGCGCGCACGCCGGTCACGTCGAGCAGGCGCTCGCCCTCGACCAGATCCTCGGCGCCGGGGCCGTCGAAAAACCACGCCGCCTCGCCGCCGCGGGCGCGCACCGCTTCCTGCAGCGGGCGCAGGATGGCCAGCGCATAGCGCTCGGAGCCGTACATCAGATAGCGCTTGGGATTGTTCATTCGATGCTCGTGCCGTGCGCGCGCAGCGCGCTGGCGGCCTGCTCCACGGACTCGGGATTGCGTGTCATCTCGTAGTAGCGCATGCGCTTGTACAGCGCGTAGCTGGCGGCGGTCTGCGCGATCACGAAGCCGCGCCAGCCATCCAGGCAGGCCAGCCGGAACAGGTAGTCCTTGAGAAAGGCCAGCACGTAGACGAACGGCGCCTGCCACATCCGCGGCGGCTTGCCCTGGTCCAGCCAGTCGCGGCATTTCAGCTCGGCGTACTGCAGCACCTTGAGCTGCTTGTGCACCAGGGTCGGGTTGTTGGTGTGCAGGAAGCTGCCGCGCAAGGTGGGCGCGGGGCCGTCGAACTGCAGCGATTCATGCACGCGCGCATCGCTCCAGCGCGCGCGGCCACGGTGGTACAGGCGGGCCATGCGCTCGCCCACCGAGGGCCGGTACCAGCGCATCGGCGCGCCCATGTAGATCGTGCTGCGGCGCAGGTACGCGGCGGCCGCGTCGCTGGCCATCAGCGCAGGCAGGCGCCGCTGCAGCTCGTCGATGAGCTTGGGACCGAGGTATTCGTCGGCGTCCAGCACCAGGATCCAGTCGTGCGCGCACTGGCTGGCGGCGAAATTGCGCTGCGGCCCGAACCCGAGCCAGTCCTGGTGCACGACGCGTGCGCCGTGCGCCCGCGCGATGGCCACCGTGTTGTCGTCGCTGCCGCAGTCCACCACCAGCTTCTCGGCGGCGAACGGCACGCTGTCCAGGCAGCGGGCGATGTGAGCCGCCTCGTTGCGGGTGATCACGGCGAGGGTCAGGGGAAACGCAGGCATGGCGGCGATTCTAGCCGAATCATGCGAGTGGTCCGCCGCTGCGTTATGCTGTGAACGCGGAGTGAATGCGTTGGCTGACCGGCGATGGAAAGATTCAGGACGCGCCAGCATTTTCAAGAAATTGCCGTTGGACGGCACGGCGGGCCCGCCGTGCCCGCAAGTCAGCGTCAGGGGATCGCCCGCATGCCAGGCGATCGGGCGCGGATCACCCGGCGGAAAGCGGCGGAGCAAGCCTATCCGCCAGCGGCCGGAGGTCGCATTTATTGCCATCTTCATGAACCACCGGTCGGGGGGACAACCATGCGTATCAGTGTCGCCGTGATCACGTACAACTGGCCCGAGGCGCTGGAACTGGTGCTGCGCGCGCTGGCCAGCCAGACCGAGTTGCCGCACGAGGTGATCGTCACCGACGACGGCTCGAAGCCGGCCACGCGCGAACTGATGCTGCGCCTGGCGCGCGACTACCCGGTGCGACTGGTGCACCTGTGGCAACCCGACGACGGCGCGCGCATGAGTCGCGCGCGCAACCGCGCGATCGCCGCCGCGCAGGGCGACTACGTCATCCTGCTCGACGGCGACATGGTGGTCGAGCGCCACTTCATCGCCGATCACCGCCGCTTCGCCCGGCGCGGCTGCTTCACCCAGGGGTCGCGCGTGCTCACCGACGTGCGTTCGGTGAAGGACATGCTGGGCCGCGGTCCGACCTTCCCGGATTTCTTCCGCCGCGGCATCGACCGGCGTCGCCACACCGTGCGGCTGCCGTTGCTGGCCCCCCTGTTTGCGCACCCAAGCACGCGCCAGCGCGGCATCAAGAGTTGCAACATGGGTTTCTGGCGCGACGACCTGATCGCCCTCAACGGTTTCAACGAGGCGATGATCGGCTGGGGCCGCGAGGATACCGAGCTGGCCGTGCGTGCCTTCCACGCCGGCCTGCTGCGTCGCGACCTGCGCCTGGGCGCGTTGGCGGTGCACCTGTACCACCCCACCCGCAAGCACCTGGTGGACAACCCCAACGACCGCATCCTGGCCGAGACGCGGCAGCACAACCTCGTTCGTTGCGAGCGGGGCGTGGAGCAGTACCGGGACGAGTTCGCCGTCGCGCCGGTCGACTTGCGCGAAGCCGCTGCACCGACACCACTGCGGCCGACCGGGTCGGTCGAACGCGTGGAAGTGCCGCACGCCGCCACCGCGTAAGGCGGTGCTCGCCGCGGGCCTCAGCTCGGCACGGTTTCCTGGTCCGCCCCGGACTGGCGCAGCCAGGCGAGCCGCAGCGCCAGCCCCAGCACCACGAAGAAATAGAACGATTGCGTCATCACCCGGTAGAACACCGCGTCGGTGATCGCGCACAGCATGTACAGGCCGATCACGCCCATGCCGATGGCGGCCGGCAGCGCCACCTCGTCGTCCGGGTCGAACACGTGCCGGCTGAAATAGCGCAGCGGCACCAGGAACACCGCCAGCAACACCAGCAGACCCGGCACCCCGCCGGTGGCGGCGGCTTCCAGATACTCGTTGTGCGGCTGGTTGTAGCGCCCGATCGCGGCATGGCTGCGGCCGGCGGCGATCTGCTGGCGCGTGTACACGTCGAACTGGCCCACGCCGATGCCCGCCACGGGGTGTTCCATGAAGGCGCGCGCCGCGGTGCGCCACATTTCCAGCCGTTCGACCACCGCGCCGCGGGTGGCTTGGCTCTCGTCGAAACGGGTGACCTCCGGCGCGATCGCCTGGAGCCGTGCCACCATCGCACCGCGCATGCCGAAGGTGAGGGTCCCGGCCACCACGAACACGGCGCCGACCAGCAGCAGACTGGAGCGCCAGTGACCGCAGCGCCGGGCGTGCTGCAGCACCAGCAGCAGGAAGATCGGCGCAAACGCCAGCAGCGGGCCACGACTCTGGGTCAGCAGCGCGCCGTACATGGCGATGCCCATCGCGACCAGGTGCAGCCAGCGCTCCCACTGTCGCGTGCCCGGTGCCAGGAACTGCACCAGCGCCATCGTCGACAGCCCCAGCAGCACGGTGGCCAGTTCGATCGACGCCGACGGGCCACCGTTGAGGCCGTGCGGACGTTCGATGCCCAGCACGTGCGCCTGTATCGCCGCGGCCGCGCCCAGCGCGATGGCACCGAGGCTGAAACCGATCCACACCACGCGCATCTGCAACGGCAGGCTGAAGCACGCCGCCACCACCAGGAACAGCACGATGTGCGCCGGCCGATCCACCGGCCGCCAACCCAGGCCGTGCAGCAGCACGTTGAAGATCACGAAGCCGATCATCGCCAGCGCGGCCACCACCGGCGGCCACGCCGCACGATAGCTGCGCCGGGTCGAGGCCGCACCGGCGATTAGCACCAGGCCCAGCACGAACAGCAGCGCCGACGGCAGCGCCTTGATGCCCCAGTCGATCGAGAACGACAGCGGCATCAGCGCCAGCAGGATCGACACCGCCCACGCCGGCCCGGGGCGCGCGAAAACCTGCGTGAGGCATGCGTCGCTCATGGACGCGCACTCGCGTTCATCGCCGCGGAAGGTGTCGCGCGGCGTGCGGAGACGGTGGGGCGGTTCATTCGTCGTTGTCGCCTGCGATGCGGGGGATGCACCCGGGTATTACCGCGTCGCCCCTGAACATCCACCACTCGCGCCGGTTGGCGTGGCCGACGTGGATCGCGCGGGCGCGGTCCACGCAGTCGCCCATCGCCTCGTCCAGACTGAAGATCCAGCGTTGCGCCGGATCGCGCTGCAGCCAGGCGACCGCCTCGGCGTACTGCTGCGGCCACGGCTTGCGGAAGCCGAACTCGGCCACCGGGCCCTGCGCCATCAGCAGGTTCTGCTCCTTCCACGCCAGCAGGCCGATCGTGGCATGCGGACCGGCGATGGCGCGCGCCTCGACCATCACGTCGCGCGCCGAACGATCGCCGTTGAGCATCGGATAGCCCCACAGCCCGTACACGCTCCACAGCACGCCGACGAACAACAGCCAGCCCAGCGGCGCGCGGCGCACCCGCGTCAGCGCGGCGATGACCAGGCCGGCCACGCCGATGGTCAACAGCATCCACCAGATTCGCGGGTCCAGGCTCTGCTCGATCTTCACGGCCCAGGCCGGGTGTTTGTGCATCGCCAGCGCCGCGGCGACGACCAGCGCGCCGGCCAGCAGCACGGTCAGCGCGCACACGGCGATGCGCACGCCGCGCCGGCGCAGCAGGCCGGGCAGCAGCTGCGCCAGCGCCAGCGCGGTCATCGGCAGCGCCGGCAGGATGTAGACGTCGCGCTTGCCCGGGCTCAGCGAGAAGAACAGCAACACCAGCACGACCCAGCCCAGCGGCAGCAGGAAACGCGCGTCGCGCCGCTTCAGCCGGCGCCACCACGCCGGGGCCGCCCACGGCAGCAGCAGCGACAGCGGCAGCCAGTCGACCACGATGATGCCGAGGAAGTAGAACGGCGAATGGATATGCCCGGTCGGCGTGGCGTAGCGGTGCACGGTCTGCCCGAACAGGATGTTCTGCACGTACTCGGCGTGCTGCGGGTCGCCGTCGGCGTGCGCCACCAGCAGCATCGGCAGCAGCCAGCCGAGGATCGGCACGAAGAACATCGCCAGGGCGCCGGCCCAGCGCCAGCCGCCCGTGGGCAGCGCCAGCTGGCGCCAGTGGCCGCGGCGTGCCACGAGATAGGGAATCAGCATCAGCAGCGCCAGCACGCCCACGCCCTTGGTCGCCACGCCCACGCCGGCGAAGAAGCAGCCGGTCGCGAACCAGCGCCAGGACGGCCCCAGCAGCAGGTGGCGCAGCAGGCCGTAGTTGGCCAGCGTCATCCAGCCCAGCAGCAGCGGGTCGATCTGCGCGTTGCGCATCTGGTAGGTGAAATGGATCGTGACCAGCAGCGTGGCCGCGGCCAGCAGCGCGCTGCGGTGGTTCCACAGCCGCCGCGCCAGGTCGTAGACCAGCGCCAGCGCACCCAGCGCGGCGAGCAGCGAGGGCAGCAGGAAGGCGATGCGCCAGTGGCCGGTGAGGTAGTAGCTGAGCGCCTGCAGCCACATGAACACCGGCGGCTTGTCCGGGTACAGCTCGTGGCCGCGGTGCGGAAACAGCCACTGGCCGTGTTCGACCATCCATTGCGCGACCAGCGCGAAGCGCGGTTCGTCCGAAGGCCACGGATCGCGCAACCCCAGCCCGGCGGCCAGCACCAGCAGGGCGAACGCGCCGAACACGACCAGCTCCCAACGAGCGTCGCGCCACCACAGCGGACGGGCGCGGGACAAGGGCACCGGGGGATTCACGATGGAGGGAGTTCCGCTGCGGGGACAGGGACGGCAAGCATAAACGGCCATCGCGATCCCGCACAGCCCCGCCACGCGGCGGCGCCGTCGCGTGGGCGCTCAGGCGCGCTTGTGCAATACCGCGTAATACATGCCGTCGAGGTCGCCGTCGCCGGGCAGGATCTGCCAGCCCGTCGCGGCGGCCTGGCCGACCGGCAGGCTGATCGGTACCGCTTGTGCGTCCTCCTGCTGCCCCAGCCACGCGCCGACTACCGCCTCGTTCTCCGCGCGCAGCACCGAGCAGGTGATGTAGACCAGCCGCCCGCCCGGCGCCAGCAACGGCCACAGCGCGGCGAGGATGCGCCGCTGCTGCGCGCCCATTGCGGTGATGTCGCTTTCGCGCCGGTGCAATCGCACGTCCGGGCGCCGGCGCAGCACGCCGGTGGCCGAGCAGGGCGCGTCGATCAGGATGCGGTCGAACGGCTGGCCCTTCCACCAGCTCTTCGGTGCGCCGGCATCGCCGACCACGATTTTCGCGTCCAGCCGCAGGCGCATCAGGTTCTGCCGGATGCGTTCGGCGCGCGCGGGTTCGAACTCCAGCGCGGTGAGGTCGATGTCGGCGCGCTCCAGCAGGTGGCAGGCCTTGCCGCCGGGCGCGGCGCAGGCGTCGAGCACGCGCTGGCCGTCGCGCAGGTCGGCGAGGTCGGCGGCGACCTGCGCGGCGCCGTCCTGTACTGCGAAGTGGCCGGCGTCGAACCCGGGCAGCCGGGTGACGTCGGTGCTGTGCGGCAGCACCAGCGCGTCGGCCAGCCATGGGTGGGCGGTGGCCGCGTGGCCGGCGGCCTGCAACTGCTCGATCAGCGTTTCACGGGTGCTGCGTCGGCGGTTGACCCGCAGCATCAGTGGCGGCTCGCCGTTGTCGGCCGCCATCACCGCGGCGGCCTGCGCCGGCCAGTCGCGTTCGAGCGCGGCGGCCAGCCAGGCGGGATGGGCGTGGCGGGTGGCCGGGTTGGCATCGAGCGCGGCCAGCCGCGCGGTCCGCTCGCGCTGCCAGCGGCGCAGCACGGCATTGACCAGGCCGGCCAGTTGCGGCCGCTTCAGCGTACGCACCGCCTCGACCGTGGCGGCGACCGCCGCGTAATCCTGCAGTTCGAGAATCTCCAACTGCACCAGCCCCAGCACCAGCAGCGCGTGTATCGCCGGGTCCTTGTGGCGCAGCGATTTATCCAGCAGACCGTCGACGGCCGGGTCGAAGCGCAGCCACCAGCGCGCGCCTTCGCTGAGCAGGGCCATCAGCAGCGCGCGGTCGCGGGAATCGGCCAGCTTCGGGGCGCTGCGTTCCATCACCTCGCGCAGCGAGGCGCCGCGCAGGGCGATCTCGGCCAGTCCCCTGGCGGCGAGGGCGCGAGTGTCGGTTTTCACGGGTGCCGGCGCAGGTCGGGGCGGGCGTTGAGATAGTCCGCCGCACCGATGCGCTTGCCGCCGGCGCGCTGCACCGCGGTGAGGCGCAGGACGCCCGCGCCGCAGGCAACTTCGATACCTTCGCGCCCGGCCACCAACACACTGCCCGGGACGGCATGGTGGTCCCTGTCGATGGCGCGGGCGGCCCAGATCCGCAGCGACTCGCCAGCGATCTCCGCCTCGGCCACCGGCCACGGGTCGAAGGCGCGCACCTGGCGTTCCAGCTCGATCGCAGGGCGGTGGAAGTCGAGTTTCGCCTCGGCCTTCTCCAGCTTGTGGGCGTAGGTCACGCCATCGGCCGGTTGCGGCGTGGCGACCAGCGTCTCGCCCGCCAGGGTACGGCGCAGGCCCTCGGCCAGCACCTCGGCGCCCAGCGCGGCGAGGCGGTCGTGCAGCGAGCCGCCGGTGTCGTCGGGGCGGATCGGGGTGCGTCGGCGCAACAGCACCGGGCCGGTATCCAGGCCGGCTTCCATCTGCATCAGGTCGACGCCGCTCTCCGCATCGCCGGCGAGGATCGCGCGCTGGATCGGCGCGGCGCCGCGCCAGCGCGGCAGTACGCTGGCATGCACGTTCCAGCAACCCAGGCGGGGGATCGCCAGCACCTTGCGCGGCAGGATCAGGCCGTAGGCGACTACCACCAGCAGGTCGGGACGGTAGTCGGCCAGCCGTTGCTGCACCTCGGCGGATTTCAGCGACTCGGGTTGCTCGACCGTCACCCCGGCGGCCAGCGCCGCCTGCTTCACCGGGCTGGGTGCCAGCTTGCGGCCGCGGCCGGCGGGGCGGTCGGGCTGGGTATAGACGGCCACCAGTTCGGCGCCGCTGGAGCGGCAGGCCTCGAAGCAGGGGACGGAAAACTCGGGGGTGCCGGCGAAGGCCAGCCGCAGGCGGGCGCTACTCAAGCACTCGCCGCCTGCTTGCGCTGCTTGTCGAGCCGCTTCAGCAGCAGGCTGCGTTTCAGCGGAGAGAGGTAATCGACGAAGACCTTGCCGTCCAGGTGGTCCATCTCGTGCTGGATGCACACCGCCAGCGGACCCTCAGCCTCCACCACGATCTCCTTGCCGTCCACGTCCTGCGCCTTGACCTTCACCCGCAGCGCGCGGGTGACGTCGGCATACAGGCCGGGAAACGACAGGCAGCCCTCCTGGTAGACCTGTGAGCCGTCCTTCTCCAGCAGCTGGGCATTGATCAGCGCCAGCGGCTGGTTGCGCCCCTCGCTCATGTCGGCGACCAGCACCCGCTGGTGCACGTTGACCTGGGTGGCGGCCAGGCCGACGCCATTGGCGGCGTACATGGTTTCGAACATGTCGGCCACGAATTGCCTGAGCTTCGCGTCGAACACGGCGACCGGCGCGGCGCGGGTGCGCAGGCGCGGATCGGGGAACTCCAGGATGGAAAGTACGGACATGGCGTCACCTCGGCGTCGAAAGTGCGGGCGATTTGGTAAAAATCCCACTCCGACGCGAACTAGAATGTGCATCATTGTACGTCGGCAAGCACGCGAGCGCAGACGATTTTTGCCAACCCGCGCCAGTTGCGCGGGTTAACCATTCGGTTACACTCGACCGAGCATCTGGGGAAGGGGGATTCCGGCCAATGATCAGAAAGACAATCGTGTTGCTGGCCGGCATGCTGGTCACCCTGACCATCTATGCCGCAGGCGCGCAGTTGCGTGCCGATCACCCCGACAGCTACACCGTCCGTCGCGGCGACACGTTGTGGGATATTTCCGCCAAGTTCCTGTCCAAGCCCTGGCTGTGGCCGGAGATCTGGCAGGCCAACCCGCAGGTGCGCAACCCGCACCTGATCTATCCGGGCGACGTGCTCAACCTGTCCTTCATCAACGGCCCTAGCCTGCGGCTGCAGCCCGGCGTGCATCGCGAGGGCGAGGCGGTGCCGGCGATCCCGCTCAGCCAGCTGAAGATGTTCCTGAAGGACATGCGGGTGATGGATTCCAACGCGGTCAGTTCCGCGCCCTACGTGGTCGGCCTGGAGGAGAACCGCCTGCGCGGCGCCGTCGGCCAGAGCCTGTACGTGCGCGGCCTGCAGGGCGAGCCGGGCCAGCGCTGGGCGATCGTGCGGCCCAGCCACGTGTTCCGCGGTTTCGACCAGGACGACGCAGCCAGCGCCGATCTGGTCGCCCACAACCTGGACAGCAACGCGGCGATGGTCAATGCGCCGTGGCGCGAGGATTCGCGCAACGACGGCCACTACGGCAAGGGCGACGACCTCGGTGTCGAGGTGACGGTGATCGGCACCGCCGAGACCCTGCGCACCGGTGATCCGGCCACCCTGCTGCTGCTCGACTCCACCCGCGAGATCCGCAGCGGCGACCGCATCATGCCGGTCGACGACCATCCCTACGACGCGTACTACTACCCGCATGCGCCGAAGTCGCTGCCGGCCGGCGCCAAGGTGATCGGTTTCGCCGACGCCCTGCGCGCGGTGGGTTCGCGCCAGGTGGTGCTGCTCTCGGTGGGCGCCCGTGACGGCATCGACAACGGCAGCACGTTCTCGATCTTCGAGCCGGGCGAGACCATCCACGACGACGTGGCCAGCAACAGCTGGAACCGCGGCGTGGGCAAGACGGTGACGCTGCCGTCGGAGTACGTCGGGCACGTCATGGTGTTCCGCACCTTCGACCGGGTCAGCTACGGCCTGGTGATGGACAGCCTGCGTCCGGTGCATGCCGGCGGCCTGCTGGCCATGCCCGAATAACCGGTGACGGCAAGGCATCTGCCTACACGACGGCGCGGCCACCACCGCGCCGTCTTCGTCTGCGGTCGCTGCGTACACTTCCAGGCATGCTTATTCCACCCCTCGACGGTAATGACCACCGCGCCTGGCTGACCGCACTGCGTACGCCCGGCCTCGGCCCCGGCGGCCTGCGCCAGTGGCTGGATCGCGCCGATGGCGACATCCATGCCGCCCTGGCGCTGCTGCGCCGTGACGGCGCCGCACGCGACCCTGCCGCGCGGGCCTGGCTGGAGCACCCGGACGAGGTGCGGCTCGCGCAGGACCTGGCCTGGCTCGCCGAGCCCGGCCATCGGCTGCTGCGTTGCACGGAGGCGGATTTCCCGCCGCAACTGGAGCACATTCCGCAGCCGCCGGCCGTGCTGTTCGTGGCCGGCGATGCGGGCCTGCTGCTGCACCCGCAGGTCGCCATTGTCGGTGCGCGTGCCGCCAGTGCCAGCGGCATGGCGTACGCCCGCGCGTTTGCCCGTGCGCTGACCGACGCCGGTTTCGCGATCACCAGCGGCATGGCCGATGGCATCGACGGCGCGGCGCACACCGCCGCGCTGGATGCCGGCGCGAAGACGCTGGCCGTGATCGGCACCGGCGTGGATCGGGTGTATCCGCGCAAGCACCACGCGCTGGCCCGGCGGCTGGCCGAACACGGCGCGCTGGTCAGCGAGTTCCCGCCCGGCACGGCGGCGCGGGCCGACCATTTCCCCCGCCGCAACCGGATCATTTCCGGGCTGGCGCTGGGCGTGCTGGTGGTCGAGGCGGGGCTGCGCTCGGGGTCGCTGATCACGGCGCGGCTGGCCGCCGAGCAGGGTCGCGAGGTGTTCGCCCTGCCGGGGTCCATCCACAATCCACTGGCCCGCGGCTGCCACCGGCTGATCCGCGACGGCGCACGACTGGTGGAAACCGCAGCGGAAATCGTCGAACTGCTGGCCCCCGCAGCCCGTTCGCTGGGCCTGGAACTGGCCGCGCGACTGGGTGCCGAGGCGCCCGGGGAAGCCGCTTCGGCGACCGCGACGGATCCCGATTATCGGCACTTGTTGTCCGCGCTTGGCCACGAGCCGGCGACGATGGAGGAACTTGTGCAACGTACTGACCTGTCGGCCGCGGCGCTGTCCTCGATGCTGCTGATGCTGGAGCTGGACGGGCGCATCGAGCGGCGCCCGGGCAACGCCTACCAGGTCATGCCCGCGCCCCTGCAGGCTTGACAGCCGAAGCCGCGGCGTGGTTTCAACTATATATATGTCCGGCACGGAAGCGCCGGTGGTTCACTCGGTGGATACCCAGCTACATGGCAAAAAACCTGCTCATCGTCGAATCCCCGGCCAAGGCCAAGACGATCAACAAATACCTCGGCAAGGACTTCCAGGTCCTCGCCTCCTACGGCCACGTGCGCGACCTCAAGCCGAAGGAGGGCGCGGTCGACACCGAGCATGATTTTGCGATGGCCTACGAGGTGATCGAGCGCAACCAGAAGCACGTCGACGCCATCGCCAAGGCGGCCAAGCTGGCTGACGACATCTATCTGGCGACCGACTTGGACCGCGAAGGCGAGGCGATCAGCTGGCACATCAGCGAGATCCTCAAGGACCGCGGCCTGACCAAGGGCAAGGCGCTGCACCGCGTGGTGTTCTCCGAGATCACGCCGAAGGCGATCAAGGCCGCGGTGGCCGCGCCGCGGCAGCTGTCGCACGACCTGGTCGACGCGCAGCAGGCGCGTCGCGCGCTGGATTACCTGGTCGGCTTCAACCTGTCGCCGGTGCTGTGGCGCAAGGTGCAGCGCGGGCTGTCCGCTGGCCGCGTGCAGTCGCCGGCGCTGCGCATGATCGTCGAGCGCGAGGAGGAGATCGAGGCGTTCAAGGCGCGCGAGTACTGGACCGTCGAGGCGCAGCTCAAGCACGTCGACGGCGACTTCAGCGCGCGCCTGTCCCGCCTCAACGGCAAGAAGTTCGAGCAGTTCGACCTGACCAGCGAAGCTGACGCGCAAGCCGCCCGTGCGGCGCTGAAGCAGGCCGCACGCGGCCAGCTCACCGTCAGCGAGGTCACCTCGAAGGAGCGCAAGCGCCGCCCGGCCGCGCCGTTCACCACCTCCACCTTGCAGCAGGAGGCCGCGCGCAAGCTGGGTTTCACCACCAGCCGCACGATGAAGGTGGCCCAGGGCCTGTACGAAGGCGTGGCGCTGGGCAGCGAGGGCAACGTCGGCCTGATCACCTACATGCGTACCGACTCGACCATGCTCGGCGAGGACGCCATGGCGGAACTGCGCCAGCTGATCGCGCGCGACTTCGGCGGCCACGCGTTGCCGGACGCGCCGCAGGTGTACAAGACCAAGTCGAAGAACGCGCAGGAAGCGCACGAGGCGATCCGCCCTACCTCGGCGATGCGCACACCGAAATCGGTGGCGGCCTTCCTCAACGATGACCAGCGCAAGCTGTACGAGCTGATCTGGAAGCGCACCGTCGCCTGCCAGATGATCCACGCCACGTTGAACACCGTCACGGTGGAATTCGCGCTGCCGCACGTTGCCGGCGGCGACGCCGCGTTCCGCGCCAGCGGCACCACCGTGGTCGACCCGGGCTTCCTCGCCGTGTACGAGGAGGGCCGCGACCAGAAGGGCACCGAGGACGACGACGAAGGCCGCCGCCTGCCGCGGCTGGAAAAGGGCGAGGCCGTGCCGCTGCACGAGATCGTCGCCGACCAGCACTTCACCGAGCCGCCGCCGCGCTACTCCGAGGCGAGCCTGGTCAAGGCGCTGGAGGAATACGGCATCGGTCGCCCGTCGACCTACGCCAGCATCATCCAGGTGCTGCAGAACCGCGAATACGTGTTCCTCGACAGCCGCCGTTTCAAGCCGACCGACGTGGGCCGCGCGGTCAGCAAGTTCCTCACCCAGCATTTCACCCAGTACGTCGATTACGACTTCACCGCCAAGCTCGAGGACGAACTCGATGCGGTCAGCCGCGGTGAGGAGGCCTGGGTGCCGCTGATGCAGCGCTTCTGGCAGCCGTTCAAGCAGCAGGTGGAGGAGAAGGCCGAATCAGTCGACCGCAGCGAGGCCACCGGCGCGCGCGCGCTGGGCAGCGACCCGAAGACCGGCAAGCCGGTGTTCGTGCGACTGGGCCGGTTCGGGCCGTATGCCGCGATCGGTGACAAGGACAGCGACGAGAAATTGCAGTTCGCCTCGCTGCGCCCCGGTCAGAGCATGCACACCATCACGCTCGAGGAAGCGCTGGAGCTGTTCAAGCTGCCGCGCAAGCTGGGCCAGGCCGACAACGGCGACGAGGTCAGCGTCGGCATCGGCCGCTTTGGTCCGTTCGTGAAGCAGGGCAGCACCTACGCCTCGCTCAAGCCCGAGGACGATCCATACACGATCGAGTTGCCGCGCGCGCTGCAGCTGGTGGCCGACAAGCTGGAGATGCTGGCCAACCGGGTGATCCTCGATTTCGGCAACGGCGTGCAGGTACTCAACGGCCGCTACGGTCCCTACATCACCGACGGCGAGAAGAACGCGCGTATCCCGAAGGACCAGGAACCGAAAGAGCTGACCGAGGCGCAGTGCCTGGAACTGCTGGCTGCCGCGCCGGTGAAGAAGGGACGCTTCGGCAAGAAGGCCGCAACGAAGAAAGCCGCCGCGAAGAAACCGGCGCCGGCGAAGAAACCCGCGGTGAAGAAAGCCGCGGCCAAGAAGTCTCCGGCAAAGAAAGCCGCGGCAAAGAAAACCGCGACGAAAAAGGCGGTCGCGAAAAAGGCTGCCGCCAGCAAGGCCGGGGCCTGAGTGCTGCAACACTTCACCCTTGCCGAGCTCGACGCTGCCGCCGCATTGCTGCACGGCGGCGGCGTGCTGGCGTACCCGACCGAGGCGGTGTTCGGCCTCGGTTGCGATCCGCATGATCGCGTCGCCTTCGAGAAGATCTTTGCGTTGAAGCAGCGCCCGGCGACCCAGGGCGTGCTGCTGATCGCCGCCAACTTCGCCCAGATCGAGCGTTACATCGAGCTTGCCGAGGTGCCGGATGCGGTGCTGCGCGAAGTGCGCGCCAGCTGGCCCGGCCCGCACACCTGGATCTTCCCGCGCAGCGCCGCCGTGCCCGACTGGGTGGCTGGCGCGCACGCCGGCATCGCGCTGCGGGTCACCGCGCATGAACCGGCGGCGGCGTTGTGTCGTGCCTTCGGCGCTGCACTGGTGTCGACCAGCGCCAACCCGCACGGGCAGCCGCCGGCCCGCGCGGCACAGACCGTGGCGGATTATTTCGGCGACGCCCTGGATGGCCTGCTGGATGCCCCGCTGGGCGGCCAGTCCAGTCCCACGGTGATTCGCGACGCGCTGTCCGGCGCTATCATCCGCGCCTGAGCATGCGGGGGAGCAAACGCCGGCGCAGGTCGTGGAGGGTTTCGTGGCCGCGTTCATGCCAGCGTTCAGGTGACGGCGCGATGCTGCCGCACACCGCTTGAAAGAGTTACGGAGACACCAGTTTGGCCATCGTCCACGATCCGCTCCAGCGCGAGCTTCCACCGCTGCTGCCCCTGCTGGCGGCCGCGGATCCCGCGCGGGTAGTGGCCTGGCACGATGGCGAGGCGATCAGCGCCGCGCACTTCCTCGCCGATGTCCGCGCGGTGGCGGCTTCCCTGCCGCGCGTGCCGGCCGTGGTGAACCTGTGCGAGGACCGTTACGCCTTCCTGGTCGCGTTCTGCGCGGTCGCCCTGCGCGGCCAGACCAATCTGCTGCCGTCCTCGCGCGCGCTGCAGGCGGTGGACGAGGTGATGAAGGCCCATCCCGGGTGCCATGCCGTGGGCGACCAGCCGCTACACCCGGCGCCGCCCGGTTACCAGCAATTGCCGTCGTTCGACGCGCAGCGGCCCGTGCTGGTCGACACCGGCTGGCCGTCGCTGCCCGCCGACCAGGTCGTGGCGATCGGCTACACCTCCGGCTCCACCGGCGTGCCGAGCGCGAACCCGAAGACCTGGGGCAGTTTCCGCGCCAGCAACGCGGGCAACCTGGCGCGGCTGCATGCCGTGGTCGGCGAGCGCTTCGAGCTGGTCGCCACGGTGCCGCCGCAACACATGTACGGCATGGAGATGTCGGTGCTGCTGCCGCTGCTTGGCAATGCCGGCGTGCATACCGGGCGTCCGTTCTTCCCCGCCGACGTGGCCGCCGCGTTGGCCGCGGTGCCGGCGCCGCGGGTGCTGGTGACCACGCCGGTGCACCTGCGCGCGCTGATCGAATCGGGCATCGCCCTGCCGGCGATCGCGGCGATGGTGTCGGCCACCGCGCCGTTGCCGGTCGAACTGGCGCGGGCTGCCGAGCAGCGCTTCGGTGCGCCGCTGCTGGAAGTGTTCGGTTCCACCGAAACCTGCGTGTTCGCCAGTCGCCGCCCCACCGTGGACGAGGACTGGTCGCTGTACGACGACGTGACCTTGCACCCGCAGCCCGACGGCACCTCGGTCGAGGCGCCGCAGCTGGGCACGCCGGTCAGCCTGGCCGATATCGTCAGCCTGTCGCGCGACGGCCGTCGTTTTCGACTGTGCGGACGGCATGCGGACATGCTGGAGATCGCCGGCAAACGCGCCTCGCTGGCCGACCTCACCCGCCGCCTGCTGGCGATTCCCGGTGTGCGCGACGGCGTGGTGTTCCAGCATGGCGACGGCGACGCGCTCGGCGTGCACCGCATCGCCGCGCTGGTGGTGGCGCCGGAGCTGGACGAGCACGCCATCCTCGATGCGCTGCGCCGCGCGATCGACCCGCTGTTCCTGCCGCGCCCGCTGAAGCGGGTTGACGCCTTGCCGCGCAACGAAACCGGCAAGCTGCCGCGCGCGGCGCTACTGGCGCTGCTGCAGGCGCCGGCCTGACGCCCGGGCGGCGGATCGCAGCCGCTACAATGGGCGACTGCGCCGGAGGGCGAGCGGGAGTGCGGCAATGAAGGTTCTGGTCATCGGCAGCGGCGGACGCGAGCACGCGCTGGCGTGGAAGCTCGGGCAGTCCGTGCAGGTCGACGAGGTGATCGTGGCGCCGGGCAACGCCGGCACCGCACGCGAACCGGGCGTGCGCAACGCCGAGGTCGCAATGAACGACCTCGACGGCCTGCTGCAACTGGCGAAACGCGAGAAGGTCGGGCTGACCGTGGTCGGCCCCGAAGTGCCGCTGGTGGCCGGTGTGGTCGACAGGTTCCGCGCCGCCGGCCTGCGCATCTTCGGCCCGCGCGCGGTCGCCGCGCAGCTGGAAGGCTCCAAGGCATTCGCCAAGGATTTCCTGCAGCGGCACAACATTCCCACCGCGCACTACGCGGTGTTCACCGAGCTCAATCCCGCGCTGGCCTACGTGCGCAAGCAGGGCGCGCCGATCGTGATCAAGGCCGATGGCCTGGCCGCCGGCAAGGGCGTGGTGGTGGCGCTGACCCTGGCCGACGCCGAGCTGGCGCTGCACGACATGCTCGGCGCGCACAGCTTTGGCGATGCCTCGGCACGGGTGGTGATCGAGGAATTCCTCGACGGCGAGGAGGCCAGCTACATCGTGATGAGCGACGGCAGCCACGCGCTGCCGATGGCCTCCAGCCAGGACCACAAGCGCCGCGACGAGGGTGACCTCGGCCCCAACACCGGCGGCATGGGCGCCTACTCGCCGGCGCCGGTGGTCACGCCGGAAGTCGAGCAGCGCATCCTCAAGGAAATCATCGAGCCGACCCTGCATGGCATGGCGGCCGAGGGCGCGCCGTTCATCGGCTTCCTCTACGCCGGCCTGATGATCGACAAGTCGGGCGCACCGAAGGTGATCGAGTTCAACGTGCGTTTCGGCGATCCGGAAACCCAGCCGATCCTGCTGCGGCTGAAGTCCGACCTGGTCGAGCTGATCGACGCCGCGCTGGACGGCCACCTGGCACACACTCGCGCGCGCTGGGACAGCCGCCCGGCCATCGGCGTGGTGATGGCCGCTGCCGGCTATCCGGGGCGCGTGCGCACAGGTGACGCGATCGAAGGCCTGGGCGACATCGACGATGGCGACGTGAAGGTGTTCCACGGCGGCACCGCCCGCGATGGGCAGGGTCGCGTGGTGACCTCCGGTGGGCGCGTGCTCTGCGTGTGCGCGCTGGGCAACGACCTCGCCGCGGCGCGCGAGCGCGCCTATGCGGCGGTTGGCCAGTTGCGCTGGGAGGGCGCCTTTCACCGCCGCGACATCGCCCATCGCGCCTTGCATCGGCGCTGAAAACGCTTCGCCGGGATGGCGTGACGTGCGCACGCGCACGGCCAGCGGGCAGGGATTGACTTTTCCGCATCGGCTTTTTTGCGATATGCTTGCAGGCTCCCCCGCGTGAAATCGTGGCGCCACCAGGCCCGCGCGACCACGTGCAGATTTCACGTAGAAGAGGTTTTTGGCATGCGCAAGATGGTTTTGTCGCTGGTTTCGGTTGCTGCACTGGCTTTGGCCGGCTGCCAGGGTTCGTCGTCGGAGCAGGCTGCCAACGGCGGTCCCGCCAACGCCGAAAGCGCGCCGGCGGTATCGATCCCCAGTGAGGTGAGCGGCACGATCTCCCTGCGTGCGGGTTCGCCGCAGCCTTCGGACAAGGCGACCCTGGTGCTGAACCTGGTCGACGTCTCCTCCACCGCGGTCGGCTCCGCGCCGCTGGCCACCCGCACCTCGCCGGCCGGCAGCTTCCCGCAGCCGTTCAAGCTCACCTTCAACCCGGCCGACGTGAAGCCGAACGACCTGTACGTGGTGCAGGCAATCCTGACCGACGGCGAGCGCCAGTACGTGATGCCGATCCAGGCGCCGGTGCTGGCGAAGGGCAGCAAGAACGACGCCGTGTCGATCCAGCTGCTCGCCGAGCAGACTCCCGGCGAAAAGCTGCTGGCCGCGTTCGACGACGTGCAGAAGCAGCTCGGCGCGATGAAGGTCAACCACGGCACCAAGCTGGAGAAGGACGCCTCGCGTGGCTGGCAGCTGTTCCGCCAGGACGGCCAGATCCAGTTCATCCGCGAGCTGGTCGAGTACACCAAGGACGGCTTCACCAGCACCGACTATGCCTACCGGGACGGCAAGCCCTGGGCGATCGTGCAGCAGCACATGGCCAGCCGCGACGGCAAGCCCACCTCGATCGACCGCGCCGGCTGGAGCGATGACGGCACTTTGGTGCTGAAGCAGCACCAGGTGGGCAGCAACGTGCAGCCGCTGGACCCGGCCGAGGCAGCGAAGCTCAAGCAGGAGGCGATGGCCATCCTCAGCCTCGCGACCAACGGCAAGAACAAGTAACACCGCTGCCGGTCTTCCCGCCCCGAGCGGGGCCGCGGTGAAAAAAAACCGCCCGCAGATGCGGGCGGTTTTTTCGTGCCGCGACCCGGGTCGGCCGGGTCGCGTTGTCGCGGATCAGAGGTCGATCCGCACGCCCATGTTGACGCTGTTGTACTTCTGGCTGTTGTCGCCGAAACGCCCGTTGTAGCCGATCCAGCTCTGGATGGTGGGGGTGAGCCGCGCGGACAGGCCCAGCGTGGCGGTGCCCCAGCTCTGGTCCGGGCTGAAGCCGGGCAGGGCGAACGTGCCGTTCATGCTGTTCAGGCCGGCGCGGACCATGCGCGGATCGGCCTTGCTGTCGTGGTTCCAGGCCAGCTCGGCGTAGGGTGACATCACCAGGTTGTTGACCTGCCATTCGCCGCGCAGGCGCCAGCCCAGCGTGGCCAGCAGCGAGTCGCGCTGCTGGCGGCCGAACCACATCGCGCTGCTGTCGTTGCCGCTCTCGGTGTAGCCGCTGATCTTCACGGTCTGCCAGTCGACGGTGGCGAATGGCCCGGTCTGAAGTTTGTCGGCGAAGTCGAACCACCAGCCACCGGTGACGCCGCCGCCCAGGTGCGAGCCGTCGGCTTTGCCGGTTTCGGTGCGCTGCATCGCACCGATGTTCAAGCGGCGCTCGATGTCCTTGAAATTGGACTGGCCGAAGTTGACGTAGCCGCCCACGTAGCCGCCGCCGTTGTGGTAGCCGACATAGCCCAGGCCGCTGATGTCCTGCAGCTTGTAGCCGCCGCCTCCGGTGAAGTCGGCATTGTGCTGGCCCACGCCGAGCGCCACGCCGGCGGTGACGTGCTCGCCGGCGAAATAGTTCGCGCCCAGGGTGAAGTTGAGGTTGTCGCTGTTGGTGCGCGGCGAGCTGTTGCTGGCGTCGAAGCGCTGCCGGGCGTAGTCGATGTTGACGAAGGCGCGCACGTCGCCGTCCTTGCCGGTGGTCAGCATCTGGTCGCGCATCACGCGGTTCTGCACGGCGCTGGCCGCCAGCGGCGCTTCGCCGAGCAGCGAGATCTGCTCCGGCGCGTGGATCACCGACAACACGTACTGGCCGAGCATCTTGTGGGCGGCGGCGGTCGGATGCACGCCATCGGCGAACAGGTAGCTCTGGTCAGTGCCGGCGGCGTAGCTGTACGGCAGGCCCGAGCCTTGCGGGCCGCACTGGATCGAGCTGCCGTTGCAGGCCGGCGTGGTGACGTTGCTGAAGCCGTAGGCGCCCGGGTTGGCGATCACCTCGTTGAGCAGCGCGTAGGTGTTCGCCGGGATCACGTTCAGGCCGTTGTTGCTGAGCTGCGCCAGGCCGCTGTTGAGCACGCCGTTGTAGAGCACGGCGAGCTGGCTCGCGCCGGCCTGCGCGGCGGCGCCGCCGAGCGCGGCCTGCGGCGTCTTGCCGAGGTCGGGCAGGTTGTAGACCAGCACGTACTTCGCGCCGGCGGCCTGCAGGCCGGCGATCACACCGAGCTCGGTCTGCGCCGCGTTGACCGCGCCGGCGGCGATCGCGTTCGGGTCGGTCAGCGTGCCGCTCAGGTAGAAGATGTCGTTGGCGCCGCCCCAGACCTGGTACAGCGCACGCGAGTCGGCCTTGCCGCCGTTCGCGCCGAGGTACATCTGCAGCTGCTGCGCGATGGTCGGCACCGCGGCCACGTTGTTGACGAAACCGGCGCCACCCCAGGCGTAATCGGTGCCGCCAGCCGCCGACGGCGCCAGCGTGAAGCCCAGCCCCTTCGCCACGTTCTCCGCCGCGGTGGTACCCGGGTTGGTGGTGAAGCGCAGCGGCGGCTGGATCGTTGGCGCGGTGGCCAGCGAGATGTTGCCGTTGTCGCTCAGGCTGTCGCCGAAGACGATGACGTTGCTGAAATCGGTGGCCGCGGCGGCCGTGCTGAACAGCAGGGCGGTCGCGATGGCGCCGGCCAGATGACGGGTGCGAAGCATGGAAGTACTCCTCGGCCGGGATGGCCTGGTTAGCTGCGGGTTACGGTACGGTATTCCATACGGAACCGCATGCTGCAGCGCATCGCCGCCGCAGGCGGAGTCGCCGTGGGGAACTCAGCGCTTGCCGGCGCGTGCGAACGCGTCGGCGAAGGCGCTGCTGGCCGGGGCGGCCGCGGGCTTCGCGGCACCGCCGCCCGGGCGCGGACCGCGGTTGTCGCGCGACCCGCCGCGGGCCTCGCCACCGGCGCCCGGACGGCTGCCGCGCGCCTGCCCCGGCTCGTCGTCCAGCCGCATGCTGAGGCCAATGCGCTGGCGCGGCAGGTCCACCTCCATCACCTTGACCTTGACGATGTCGCCGGCCTTCACCGCATCGCGCGGATCCTTCACGAAGCTGTGCGACAGTGCCGAGACGTGCACCAGGCCGTCCTGGTGCACGCCGATGTCGACGAAGGCGCCGAACGCGGCGACATTCGTCACGCGGCCTTCGAGGATCATGCCCGGCTTGAGATCCTTCACGTCCTCGACGCCCTCGGCAAAACTCGGCGCGACGAATTCGGGGCGCGGGTCGCGGCCGGGTTTCTCCAGCTCCTTCAGGATGTCGCGCACGGTCGGCACGCCGAACCTGTCGTCGGTGAACTGCTCGGGCTTGAGGCCACGCAGGAAGCCGCTGTCGCCGATGATGTGGCGCACCTCGCGGCCGCACTGGGCGATGATCCGTTCGACCACCGGGTACGCTTCCGGATGCACCGCGCTGGCGTCCAGCGGGTTGTCGCCGTTCGGCACGCGCAGGAAGCCGGCGCACTGCTCGAACGCCTTGTCGCCGAGGCGCGGCACCTTCAGCAGCGCCTTGCGGTTGGCGAACGGCCCGTTGGCGTCGCGGTGCTTGACCACGTTCTCGGCCACGGAAGGCGACAGCCCGGCCACGCGCGCGAGCAGTGCGGCCGAGGCGGTGTTGACGTCCACGCCGACCGCGTTGACGCAGTCCTCCACCTTCGCGTCCAGCGCGCGCGCCAGCTTGATCTGGTTCACGTCGTGCTGGTACTGGCCCACGCCGATCGCCTTCGGCTCGATCTTCACCAGCTCGGCCAGCGGGTCCTGCAGCCGGCGCGCGATCGAGACGGCGCCGCGGAGGCTCACGTCGAGTTCGGGAAATTCCTTCGCCGCGAGTTCGGAGGCGGAGTACACCGAGGCGCCGGCCTCGCTCACCACGATCTTCGAGAGCTTCGCCTCGGGCAGCTTCCTGATCAGTTCGCCGGCCAGCTTGTCGGTCTCGCGCGAGCCGGTGCCGTTGCCGATCGCGATCAGATCCACGCCGTGCTGCTTGCACAGCTTCGCCAGCGACACCAGCGATTCGTTCCACTGCCGCCGCGGTTCCAGCGGGTAGATCGTGTCGGTGGCCAGCAGCTTGCCGGTGGGATCGACCACCGCGACCTTGCAGCCGGTGCGGATGCCGGGGTCCAGCCCCATCACTGTCTTGGCGCCGGCCGGTGCGGCCAGCATCAGGTCCTTGAGGTTGTCGCCGAACACGCGGATCGCCTCGTCCTCGGCGCCCTCGCGCACGCGGCCGAACAGATCGAGCGTGAGGTGCAGGTGCAGCTTCACGCGCCAGGTCAGGCGTACCGTCTCGCGCAGCCAGGCGTCCGCGGCGCGGCCGCGGTCGTGGATGCCGGCGTGCGCGGCGACGCGGCCTTCGCCCTCGGCGTGGCCCTGCTCGCTGTCGGCGGCGGGGGCAAGTTCCAGTTCGATCACGCCCTCGTTGCGCGCGCGCATCAGCGCCAGCAGGCGGTGCGAGGGGATCTTCGCGATCGGCTCGACATGGTCGAAGTAGTCGCGGAACTTCGCGCCCTCGTTCTCCTTGCCTTCCACCACTTTCGCGCGGATCTGCCCTTGCGACCACAGCCAGTCGCGCAGCTCGCCGACCAGGTGCGCGTCTTCGGCGATCGACTCCATCAGGATCGCGCGCGCGCCGTCCAGCGCGGCACGCACGTCGGCCACGCCTTTCTCTGCATCGACGAACGATTCGGCGAATGTTTCGGGCGATTGCGTGGGATCTTCGCGCAGGCCCAGCGCCAGCGGCTCCAGCCCGGCCTCGCGGGCGATCTGCGCCTTGGTGCGGCGCTTGGGCTTGTAGGGAAGGTACAGATCTTCCAGCCGCGCCTTGGTGTCAGCGGCCAGCAAGTCGGCCTTCAGTGCCTCGTCGAGCTTGCCCTGTTCCTCGACGCTGGCCAGGATCGCCGCGCGCCGCTCCTCCAGCTCGCGCAGGTAGCGCAGGCGCTCTTCCAGCAGGCGCAGCTGGGTGTCGTCGAGGCCGCCGGTGGCTTCCTTGCGGTAGCGCGCGATGAACGGCACGGTGGCGCCGCCGTCGAGAAGGTCCACGGCCGCGCGCACCTGTTCGGTCCTGGCGGCGATGTCGTGGGCAATGCGTTGTTCGATGCTGGGCATGGGTGGGGAGCGTTCCTGGCGGCGGCGCGATGCCGCCGGATGAAAAGGTCAAGCCGTCGATGATAACAAGCGCCCGAAAGTCGCCGGCGCGCCAATGAAAACGGCGCCGCGGACAAACCGCGGCGCCGTGCATGGAGCGACACCGATCAGGCGCTGAAGGAGTTGCTCTTGTCCGCAGAACGCGCGTCCGGCTTGAACTCGCTGGCGCGACCGTTCAGCACCAGGGTGCCGGCAATCATGTCGTGCAGGCCCTGCTTGCGGCGGGTCCAGGCGACCATCAGGAAGCCGACGAGGAGGATGAGCGTGCTGAGGAACTTGGCCAGGTAGCGCCCCAGTGCGCGCGGGAAGCTGATCCGCCGGCCCTCGAGGTCGGTAACCCGGATACCCAGCGCCAGCTTGCCCAGCGTGGCCTGCCACGGCGAGCTTTCGCACACGGCAAAATACAGCCAGGTCACCAGGCCGGTGAGCAGGATCGCCGTGCCCATCGTGGCGTAGTACTGGCCGTAGGCAGCCAGCATCACGTGCGGATCGCCTGGCGCTGCCATGACCGCCTGCTTCATCGTCTCCTGCGCGGCACCGTCGCCCATCGCCTTCATGATCAGCAGGTTGTTGGGGATGTACAGCACGATGGCATCGAGGATGTAGGCCGCCACCCGCTTCCAGAAGCCGGCGTAATCCTCCAGCACGGCAGCGGTGGTCTGCGGCAGCGCCTGCAGCGGGGTGGCCGATGCGGCGTAGGGATTGTCGGCGGGCGGGCTTGCCGCCGGCACGGCGTCGCGGAACAGCACCGACAGCGGCTGCCAGTCGGCGAGGCCTTCATACCAGGCGAGATCGTCAGGGCTGACCTTGCCGCTGCGCAGCCACTCGCGCACGTCACTTTCCTTGTACGGGCCATGCCGTTCACCGTCGCGGCCGATCCAGATTTCCATTGCGCACTCCCCCGGGGTTGTGTGAAGTGCGCATGATGCCATGAGTGCGCGCGCCGGCGCTGTGCCGGGAGTCGGGGGTGGATCGGCCCTCAGGCGGCGTCGCGGCGCTTCAGGTGGACCAGCAGCAGCGAGATCGCCGCGGGAGTGACGCCGCTGACGCGGGCGGCCTGGCCCAGCGTCGCCGGCAGCGAGCGCTTGAGCTTGAGCAGCACTTCCGCCGACAGTCCGCGCACCTTGTCGTAGTCGAAGTCGGCCGGGATCGCGGTGTGCTCGTGCCGGCGCTGGCGCTCGATCTCCTCGCGCTGGCGCTCGAGGTAGCCGGCGTACTTCACCTGCACCTCGACCTGCGCGGCGACGTCGTGGCGCGCCAACGGTGGGCCGAACCCGGGCACGGCGGCGAGCCTGGCGTAGTCGAGTTCGGGCCGGCGCAGCAGGTCGACCGCATGGGTCTCGCGGTTGAGCGCAATGCCGAGCTGGCGTTCGAGTGCTGCACCGAGCGCATTGGTCGGCGCGGCGCACAGGTCGCCGAGGCGCTGCAGTTCGCGCTCGACCGCCGCACGTTTCGCGCGCAACGCATCGACGCGCGCCTGCGGCACCACGCCGAGTTCGAAACCCTTTTCGGTCAGGCGCAGGTCGGCGTTGTCCTCGCGCAGGTGCAAGCGGTATTCGGCGCGCGAGGTGAACATGCGGTACGGCTCGATGGTGCCGTTGCTGGTGAGGTCGTCGATCAGCACGCCGAGGTAGGCTTCGTCGCGGCGCGGATACCACGGTGCCTTGCCCTGCACCGCCAGCGCGGCGTTGAGGCCGGCGAGCAGGCCCTGCGCGGCAGCCTCCTCGTAGCCGGTGGTGCCGTTGATCTGGCCGGCGAAGTAAAGGCCGGGAATGGCCTTGGTCTCCAGCCACGGCTGCAGGCCGCGCGGATCAAAATAGTCGTATTCGATGGCGTAGCCGGGGCGGGTGATGTGGGCGTGTTCGAAGCCCTTGATCGAGCGCACCAGCGCCAGCTGCACGTCGAACGGCAGCGAGGTGGAGATGCCGTTCGGGTAGATCTCGAAGGTGTCCAGCCCTTCCGGCTCGATGAAGATCTGGTGCGAGGGCTTCTCCGCGAAGCGCACCACCTTGTCCTCGATCGACGGGCAGTAGCGCGGGCCCACGCCCTCGATCTGGCCGGTGTACAGCGGCGAGCGGTCCAGCGCGCCGCGGATGATCTCGTGCGTGCGCTCGGAGGTATGGGTGATCCAGCAGCTGACCTGGCGCGGTTGCTCGTCGCGCGTGCCGAGGTAGGAGAACACCGGCGCGGGATCGTCGCCGTGCTGCTCTTCCAGACCGCTGAAGTCGATGCTGCGGCGGTCGATGCGCGGCGGCGTGCCGGTCTTCAGCCGGTCGGCGGCGACCGGCAGCTCGCGCAGTTTTTGCGCCAGTGTGCTGGCCGGCGGGTCGCCGGCGCGGCCACCGGCGTACTGCGCCTGGCCGATGTGGATCTTGCCGGCGAGGAAGGTGCCGGCGGTGAGCACCACCGTGCGCGCAGCGAACGTCAAACCCATCTGGGTGACCACGCCGCAGACGCGGCCACCTTCGATGATCAGGTCGTCCACCGCCTGCTGGAACAGCTCCAGGTTCGGCTGGGTTTCCACCATGCGGCGGATCGCCGCCTTGTACAGCGCACGGTCGGCCTGGCAGCGGGTGGCGCGCACGGCCGGGCCCTTCGACGCGTTCAGCGTGCGCCACTGGATGCCGGCGCGGTCGGCCGCATGCGCCATGGCGCCGCCCAGCGCGTCGATCTCCTTGACCAGATGGCCCTTGCCGATGCCGCCGATGGCCGGGTTGCAGCTCATCTGGCCGATCGTCTCGATGCTGTGGCTGAGCAGCAGGGTGCGCGCACCGGTGCGCGCGGCGGCCAGCGCGGCCTCGGTGCCGGCATGGCCGCCGCCGATCACGATGACGTCGTAGGGGGTGGGGTGACGCATGTTGTTACCCGGAGTGCGCAAAAAGTGACCAAAGTGGGCGTTATGGTAACGCGATACGCCTGCCGTCCAGGATCGCCCCAAAGTGGCACGGATCATGCTTCAAGCGACTTGCACTTTCATGGGCAGACGCTGCGCGAGGATCGCGCGCCGAGGTCGAGCGGACAGGGGTTCGATCGCGTACCGTGGGAGGAAGCAAGACGGCACCTTCGGGTGCCGTCGTCTTTTGTGGTGCTGGTCGGCGCGAGGTGTGACGCCGACCCCCGGAAACACGAAGCCCCGCGGCATGCGCGGGGCTTCGTGCGTTATAGATCTGGCGCCAGGCGGTCTCAGGAACAGGGGGAATCCAGGATGACCGTATTGCCGGGCGCCAGAAAGCGAATGGGAATGCGTCGTAACGCTTGGGGTCGATCTTCGCCGGGAACGCGTGAACGAGGGGTGACTGAAAAGGGACTTTATGCCGGGTCGCGGCAACAGCTGACGCAGGGCGTCAGTGTCGCGGCTGGCGATGCCGGATGGTGGTGACGGCGCTCACACCTTGGCACGGGTGATGCTTGTTCATCACTACCCACCCATCACCCATCAGGAATTCGCCATGGACATGAGCTTCGATTTCCAGCCCGTCTATCCGCACCACGATCTGCTGGTCGAGATCGGCGAGGTCGAGATGGCGATGGATCACCTGAGCGAGTTCGACAACGACATGCGCGACGACCTGCAGCCGGACTTGGAATCGCGCATGCAGAGCCTGCTCGAAGCGCTGGACCACCTGGCCGTCTGAAACACGGGTTGCCGCCGCGTGGCGTCGATGCCACGCGCCCGCGGCGTCCGAAGCGATCCGTTGCTGCCTGCGTGCGTCGCAGCGGATGTCAGTGGTTCAGCACGTTGCCGATGATTTCGCCCAGGTTGCGTGACAGGCCGGCGCTGCCGGCCAGCTCCGCGATCGCCGCCTGCGCCAGCGCACGGCGCCCCGGCTCCAGCCGTTGCCAGCCGTTGAATGCGGTCGCCAGGCGTGCCGCCACCTGCGGGTTGAGTGCGTCCAGTGCGACCAGTCGCTCGCCCAGGAAGCGATAGCCGGCCCCGTCGGCGCGATGAAACCCGCTGGGGTTGCCGCGCACGAACGCTCCCAGCAGCGACTGCACGCGGTTCGGGTTGTGCAGGGTGAATGCTGCGTCCTTTTCCAGTCGCATCACCCGCGGCAGCGCGGCGTTGCCGGGCAGTTGCGCCTGTACCGCAAACCATTTGTCCAGCGCCAGCGCGTTGCCGGCGTGGCGCTGGCGATAGTCCGCCAGCGCCTGTTCGCCCGCGGCGGACTGGCCGCGCACCAGCACCGCGAGTGCGGCGAGGCGGTCGGTCATGCCTGGCGCGTCGCGATACTGCGCCGCTGCCAACGGCTGCGCCCGGTCGCTGGCGCAGGCCTCCAGCAATTCCAGCAGGCGGCGACTGAGGCGGCGGCTGGCCTGGCTGGCGGCATCCAGCTCGGTCGAACGGCGTGCAACCAGCGTGAGATAGCGCTGTTCCAGCGCATCGGCACCGAGTCTTTCCGCCAGTTGGCGTTGCAACGCCTCGCGCAGCTGATGGATGCACTCGGGATCGACCGCGCCCTCGCGTTCGGCCAGTTCGATCTCGCCCGGCGGCGTGAGCAGGTCGGCCAGCAGGGCGTCGTCCATGCCGCCGTCGGCGAACAGCCGGGCCAGCGCGTCGCACCAGGCCTGCAGTGAGGTGTCGGTGTTGCCGTCGCGCAGGTTCTCGTAGGCACGTGCGGCCAGCAACTGGCCCGCTTCCCAGCGGTTGAAACCGTCCGGGTCGTGCGCCAGCAGCAGCGCCAGTTCGGCGGGCGTGTAATCGCATTCCAGGATCACGGGGGCGGAAAAACCGCGCAGCAGCGACGGCACTGGCGGCGCCTCCACGCCGGTGAAGACCAACGCCTGCGTCGCCTGCGCCAGCACCACCACGCGCTCGCGGTCCGTGCCGGCCGCCTCGCCGGCCAGTTGCAGCGGCAGCATCGCGCCATCGGCGGAGAACAGCGCCAGCTTGACCGGGATCGGCAGCGCCGGCCGCTCCGGCTTGCCGGCCGCGTGCTGGCTCAGGCTCAGTGTGTACTCGCGCCGCGCCGCGTCGTAGCGGCCCTGCGCGCGCAGCCGCGGCGTGCCGCTCTGGCCATACCAGGCCAGGTACGGCAGCAGGTCGGTGTCGTTGGCTTCGCCCAGTGCGCCGAGAAAATCCTCCAGCGTGGCGGCGCGGCCGTCGTTGCGTTCGAAGTAGAGATCCATGCCGCGGCGGAAGCCGTCCGGGCCCAGCGCACCGGCCAGCATGCGCACCAGCTCGGCGCCTTTCTCGTACACCGTGGCGGTGTAGAAGTTGTTGATCTCGCTGTACTGCGCCGGGCGCACCGGATGCGCCAGCGGGCCGGCGTCCTCGGGGAACTGCGCGCGGCGCAGCAGGGCGACGTCCTCGATGCGCTTGAGCGGCGCGGAGTTCATGTCGGCCGAGAAGCTCTGCTCGCGGAACACGGTGAGGCCTTCCTTCAGGCTGAGCTGGAACCAGTCGCGGCAGGTGACACGGTTGCCGCTCCAGTTGTGGAAGTACTCGTGCGCCACCACCGCCTCGATGTGGCGGTACTCCTCGTCGGTGGTGGAATCCGGATCGGCCAGCAGGTACTTCGCGTTGAAGATGTTGAGGCCCTTGTTCTCCATCGCGCCCATGTTGAAGTCATGGGTGGCGACGACGTGGAACACGTCGAGGTCGTAGTTGCGGCCGTAGACCTGCTCGTCCCAGCGCATCGCGCGTTCCAGTGCGTCCAGCGCGTAGTGGCAGCGGTCGATCGCGTCGGTTTCGGCCCAGATCTTCAGCTGCACGGCGCGGCCGTCGGCGGTGACGTAGTCGCGCGCGAGGTGTTCCAGGCGGCCGGCCACCAGGGCGAACAGGTAGCTCGGCTTCGGGTGCGGGTCGACGAAGCGCGCCCAGTGCCGGCCGCCTTCCAGCTCGCCGCTGCCGGCGGGGTTGCCGCCGGCCAGCAGCACGGGGAAGCGCGCGCGGTCGGCGCGCAGGGTCACCGTGTAGGTCGACAGCACGTCGGGCCGGTCGGGGAAGAAGGTGATGTGGCGGAAGCCCTCGGCCTCGCATTGGGTCAGCAGGAAGCCGGTCTCGCGCGGGCCTGACAGGTACAGGCCTTCCAGCGCGGTGTTCGCGGCCGGGCGCACGCGCACGCGGGTTTCCAGCACGCTGCCGTCGCGGACGCCGTCGACTTCCAGCAGGTTGCCGGCATAGCGGTAGGCAGTGGCCGGCAGCGGTTGCCCGTCCAGGCTGATCGACAGCAACTGCAGGTTCTCGCCGTCCAGCCGCAGCGGCAGATCCTGCGCGGAGCCGCGGTGCAGGTGCAGGCGGGCGGAGACTTCACTGGCGTCGATGCCGAGGTCGAAGTCCAGTTCGACCGCCTCGACGCGCCATGCCGGCGCACGATAGTCACGAAGACGGATCAAGGCCGGGGCGGCTTGCTCGGGGGCTGCATGCATGGGGAAAACGGATGGGGCGTGGGGAACGAACAGGATACCATGCGCCTGTCAAACCACTGGAAATGCACATGGCAGCGACGCGCTACATGGCCCGATCCGGCCGGCTCGGTGAGCAGGAGATCGTGGTGCTGACCGACGTCGACGGCGGCCGTTGCATCCGCATCGCGCGGCACGGGGCGGCGCTGCTCGGTTTCGAAGTCGACGCCGACGATGTGACCCGCGACCTCGCCGACGGTTACGAGGACGCCGCCGGGATCGTCGCCCGGCCCGGTTCGCGCTTCGCGATCATGGCGCCGTTCGCCGGGCGCGTCGCCGATGCGCGCTACATGTTCGACGGCCGGATGCAGGACCTCGACCCGGGTGCCACCGGCGCCGCGCGCGCCAGCCGGCACGGCTTCGTGCGCGACACGACTTTCGAGTTGGCCGGGCTGGCCGCCGATGATGACGCCGCCCGCGTCACCCTGTGCACCGACGCGATCCGTCCGCGGTCGGGCTATCCGCATGCGATCGACCTGGAAGTGACCTTCAGCCTCGACTACGCCGGCCTCACGCTGGAGGCGGCCATGCGCAATGTCGGCACGCAGGCCGCGCCGTGCTTCTTCGGCTGGCATCCGTATTTCCGCGTGGCCAACGGCGAGGTCGACGGCTGGCAGCTGCAGATCCCCGCGCAGACCCTGATCCGCACCGGCGCCGACCTGATCGCGCTGCCCGGCGCCGAGGCGTACGTGGCACTGGACGATGCGCCCGCGCTGGACTTCCGCGAAGCGCGGCCGATCGGCGACAGCATCCTCGACCAGGGCTACACCGACCTGGCCGCCGACGCCGACGGCCGCATCCGCACCCGCCTGCGCGATCCGGCCAGCGGTTTCGCCATCGCGGTGTGGCAGGAGCGCGGCGTGATGCATGCCTTCACCGGCGACACGCTGGCCAGCGGCGCGCGCCGGGCGGTGGCGCTGGAACCGATGGAATGCATGGCCGACGCCTTCAACCGGCCCGAGTGCGCCGCGGCGATCCGGCTGGAACCCGGCGCCGAACGCCGCTTCCGCTGCGGCGTGGAGGTCCTCGACGCATGAGCCAGCCGATCGACATGCTGCCCGACCTCATGCAGATCCACGCCGCTGCGCGGCGCATCGCGCCGCATGCGCGAGTCACGCCGGTGATGTGCAGTCCGGTGCTGGATGTGCTGAGCGGCGCCAAACTCTATTTCAAGTGCGAGCACCTGCAGCGCGGCGGCGCGTTCAAGTTCCGCGGCGCCTGCAACGCGGTGTGGTCGCTCAGCGACGAGCAGGCCGCGCGCGGCGTGGTCACCCATTCTTCCGGCAACCACGGCAATGCGCTGGCGCTGGCCGCCGCCACCCGCGGCATCTCCGCCCACGTGGTGGTGCCCGAGGGCGCGGTGCGCGCCAAGGTCGCGGCGATCGAGCGTGCCGGCGCCACCCTGCATCGCTGTGCGTCGACCCAGGCGGCGCGCGAGGCGATGTGCGAGGAGGTGCAACGCGCCACCGGCGCCGAACTGGTGCATCCGTATGCCGACCCGCGCGTCATGGCCGGGCAGGGCACGCTGGCGCTGGAGCTGCTGCAGCAGCTCCCGGAGCTGGATGCGCTGATCACACCGGTGGGCGGCGGCGGCCTGGCCAGCGGCGTGGCGGTCGCCGCGCACGGGATCGATCCGGCGCTGGACCTGTTCGGCGCCGAGCCAAGCGGCGCCGATGACGCAGCGCAGTCGCTGGCACATGGCGAGCGCGTCACCACGGTGGTGCCCGACACGATCTGCGACGGCCTGCGTGCGCTGGTCGGCGAACCCAACCTCGATGCGTTGCGCGCGCATCATGTCGAGATCATCACCGTCAGCGACGCCGAGACGATCGCGGCGATGCAGCTGCTGTGGTCGGAACTGAAGCAGGTGGTGGAAGTCTCCAGCGCCACCGTGCTGGCGGCGATCCTCAAGCAACCGGAGCGCTTCGCCGGCCGCCGCGTCGGCGTGGTGATCACCGGCGGCAACGTCGACCTCGGCGCGCTGCCGTGGTGAAGCCGGCTCAGGCCGTGGCCGATTCCCCGATCGCTGTCCCGTTCGCTGCTGCTTGCGATGCGGGCGCGACGGCGCCGCCAGGAAGGTGGTGTGCCAGGGCGTGCAGGTCGAGCTCGCCGACCGGGATCGGGTGAAGGTCGACCGGATCGAACGCCACCTCGCCCGGGCGCCATCCCGCGGGGCGGCGCACCGCGGCCCAGAAGCGCTTCAGCGCCACCCAGTGCAGGCCGACCAGGCCGTAGTTGTTGTCCGCATCCACCACCGGATCGCCCACGCCGGTGGGACGCGGCGGTTCGCCGTACAGCGCGGTGCCGAACAGCACGTCCCACACCGAGAGCACCTGACCGAAGTTGCAGTTGTGCAGGCGGGGGCGCTCCGGGTCGACCAGCATGTGATGCAGGCGGTGGAACTTCGGGGCGACGAACACGCGGTCGAGCACGCGGCCGAAGCCCAGCCGCACATTGGTGTGCGAGAAGTTCTGCACCAGTTCGCCGATCAGCATCAGCCAGGCGAACTCGTCGGGGTCCACGCCGATCGCCAGGCCCACCGTGGCCAGGATCATCGACTGGATGAATCCGTCGACCAGGCTGCCGCGGTCGTTGGTCCAGCAGTTCATCTGGCGCGTGCTGTGGTGCATGCTGTGCAGCGCCCACCACCACGGGATCGCGTGCTGGGTGCGGTGCATCCAGTAGTACGTGAAGTCGTACACCACGTAGTACACCGCGAACAGCACGTAGGGGTGGTCGTTGAACCACGGCACCAGGTTCTTCAGCGCCAGCGGCGAGGCGCTGCCGGTGGCGGCGGCCGCGTCGGCGCTGCCGAACAGATGGCTGAACGGCATCAGCACCAGGTAGGTGAACAGCGGGAAGATGCCCAGCAGCATCAGCAGCGTGTAGTTGCGGTCGACCCGGGTGAGCTTGCGGTTCGTCCACTTTTCCGCCGGAAAGAAGGTTTCCAGCGGGCGGAAGACGAGGCCGATGATGGCGATCTGCAGCGCCGCGATCAGCAGCGCGGCGGCGATGTCGCGCGGGTCGCCGGCCAGGCCGCCCAGGCGCAGCGAACCCAGCAACGGGATGACTGCGTGGTCAGCCAGCCAGTTGACCAGATGAGTCCACAGTTGGGGCAGGTCGAACATCGGCGTTCTGTCGCCTCCGGCAACAGCACATCATATGGCCGGGCGCGGGCGGGCACGCTGAATGGTCAAGAACGGCGCCGCGTCCCCACGCCGCTGACCGCCAGCAATCCGAGCAGCACGAACACGATGCCGGTCGCTTCCAGCGGCGACGGTTGCTCGTGCAGCAGCCACCAGGCCAGCAGCACGCTGAGCACGGGCACGCCGAGGCTGGACACGCTGGCCACCGTGGTCGGCAGCCGCTGCAGCACGATCGACCACAGCCACCACGCGACCGCCGACGCCAGCACCGCGCTGTAAGCCAAGCCGGCGATGAACGCCGCGTTCCACACGATCGGCCGCTGCGGCACGACCAGCGCGAGCAGGCCCAGCGCCACGCCACCGATCAGCATCTGCCACGCGGTGAGGTTGAGCACGTCCGGTGCGTGGCGCTGGAACAGGCGCTTGCTGAGCACGGTGCCGGCGGCCCAGGCCAGGCCGCCGAGGATGGCCAGCAAGGTGCTCGTCGCGCTGCCCAGCGGACGCCACGGTTCGATGATGCACAGCAACCCGATGGCGGCCAGCGCCAACCCCAGCCAGTGCCGTGATGTCGGCCGCTCGCCCAGCATCAGCCAAGCCAGCAGCACCGCCCAGAACGGCATGGTGTAGGCGAGCAGGGCCACGTGGCCGGCGCCGCCGTCGAGCAGCGCCCATTGCTCCAGGCCCTGGAACGCGGCGGTCTGGCACAGCCCGATCAGGATCGTCGGACCCAGCGGCGGCGGCCGCAGCGAGCGTCGCGACAGCAGCAGGACCGCGAACAGCACCGCCGCGCCGAGCAGGTAGCGCAGCGCGGCGAAATCGAACGGGCCGGCCCAGGCCAGCACCTGCTTCATCACGATCCAGCTGTAGGCCCATAGCACGATGGTGACGAGCATGGCCAGCACGGCGCCGCGCTGGGGTGACGGGGAAGGCGGCATCGACATGGGCCGGAAGAGGGGCGACAAGTGTAATGGCGTCGGTTACGGTTCGCGGATCGACCGCCACCCGAAGCCGCCATGAGCCAACGCGCCGAACCCACCCGTTGCCACTGGGCCGCCAACGGCGATGCCCTGATGCGCGACTACCACGACACCGAGTGGGGTGTGCCGCTGCACGACGATCGCGGCCTGTTCGAGTTCCTCTGCCTGGAAGGCGCCCAGGCCGGACTGTCCTGGCGCACCGTGCTGGCCAAGCGCACGCACTACCGCAAGCTGTTCCACGATTTCGAGATTGCCCGCGTCGCCGCGATGAGCGACCGCGAGCTGGAGAAGCTGCTGCTCGACCCGGGCATCATCCGCAATCGCCTGAAGGTGTACTCGGCCCGCGACAACGCACGCGTCGCGCTGGAGGCGATCGCGGAGTTTGGCAGTCTGGACGGCTATTTGTGGTCCTTCGTCGACGGCCGCACCGTGGTCAACCGCTGGCGCGAACCCGCCGAGGTGCCGGCCAGCACCGCACTGTCCGACCGCATGAGCAAGGCGCTGAAGCAGCGCGGCTTCCGCTTCGTCGGCAGCACCATCTGCTATTCGCTGATGCAGGCCACCGGCATGATCGACGATCACCTGGTGGGCTGCTTCCGGCACGGCGGGGCGCGCTAGCCCAGTGCCGCAAGAAGTTTCGGTTGGCACCGGCGCCGGTCGACATGGGGTCGAAAATGCCCAGCCGTTCACACAATCGAGACAAAGATGGACGGCAGTTGTCCCGCACGTGAAATGCATGCTGAACATGTTTGCGTGTTTCGCTTGTGCGTCGCACGCGCATGAGGCAAAGATGCGGGCGCAGACATCGGCGCACGCAAATCGGCCCTGGTCAGGGAGCGGGATTCGAATTCAGGGACCCGAGGAAGGAAGCGTGTCGCGTCGTCTCGTCGGCATTCCGCCATCGATGCATCCTGAGGAGCTGCCCCATGAAATCCCGTCATCTCAAATCCACGCTGATCTGCGCCGCGGTGCTGGGCGCGCTGTCGCTCGCGCCGGCCATGGCGCAGACCACCACGCCGGACGATACGCCCACCACGACCACGACCAACCACGAGTCGACCCGGTTGAGCACCGAGTTCGCCGGGTTCGCCGGTTCCGATGCCAATGCGCAGGCGCTGGTCAACGGGTTGCGCGACGGCAGCGCGATCACGCTCGATGAGGTGATCACGAACGCCGATGGCACCACCTCCACGACCACCACCACGTTCACGCCGGCCACCGGCCAGATGGGCTATGGCAACGTGAAGATCGCGCTGTCGCTGGCCGAGGCCAGCCTGGCGCAGGCGGGTATCACCGATCCGACCGCCGCCGAGATCGAGGCCGCACTGAACGGCGGCACGATGGTGCTGGCCGACGGCACCAGCGTCGACCTCAACGGCGTGCTGGCCGCGCGCGCCGCCGGCGAAGGCTGGGGCCAGATCGCCAACAGCATGGGCTTCAAGCTGGGCGACGTGATGCGTTCGCCGCAGGCGACCGGCAGTGCTTCGGCGAGCGTGCATGGGCACGCCGGCGTTTCGGTGGCCAAGGTCGAGTTCGGCAAGAGCCACATGACCGACCATCCGAATGCGACCGACCATTCGGGCAAGCCCGATTTTGCCGGCAAGCCGGACTTCGCGAATAGGCCCTCGATGCCGGAGCGACCCGAGCGCCCGCAGCTACCGGAGCGCCCGCAGATTCCCGATCACCCGACCCACGCCGGTCGTCCGGGCGGCTGAGCCAGTCGTTCTTCGCAGGCATTCGCCCCGCAGGCCCGGCACGACACCGGCCTGCGGGGGTCCCATTGCAGCAAGGAATCTTTCATGCGTAACCCACAACACTGGATGATCGCCGGCGGCCTGCTGCTGATCGGCGCACCGGCCGCCCAGGCGGCCACGGCGGACAGCGGCCAGTTCAGCCTTTCGACAGGCGCCAACTACAGCAGCGGCAAGTACGGCACCGACACCACCACCGATATCTGGTCGGTGCCGGTGACGGCGGCGTACCAGGGCGATCGCTGGACGCTCAAGCTCACCGTGCCGTACATCAACATCAGCGGTGCCAGCAACGTGATCCCCGGCGTGGGCCCGGTGAACAACGGCAATCCGATCGGTCGCGGCCTCGGCCACATCCTCGGTGGCGGCGGTGGCGGCGGCACGACCACCACCTCCAGCGGCTCGGCCTCCGGCCTGGGCGACATCGTCGCCTCGGCCGGTTACCAGTTGGTCACCAGCGCCGACCGCACGGCCGGGCTGGATCTCACCGGCAAGGTGAAGTTCGGCACCGCCGACGAGAACAAGGGCCTGGGCACCGGCAAGAACGACTACGGCCTCTCGCTGGATGCGTACAAGGTCAGCGGTGCCTGGACCGCGTTCGGCGGCGTGGGCTGGATGAAGTACGGCAGCTCGCAGTACATCAAGCTGAAGAACGGCGCCAACGCCAACATCGGTGCCGACTACAAGGTCGGCGCCAGCGACAACATCGGCGCCTACTACTACTACCGCGAGCGGATCGCCGATGCCGGCGCCGCGCAGAGCGAGCTCGCCGGCTACTGGAACCACAAGTTCAATCCGAACCTGCGCCTGCAGGCCTATGCGCTGGCCGGCTTCGCCGACGGCAGCCCGGATTACGGCGTGGGCGCGTCGATCAAGTACAGCTTCTGATCGACCGGGCTTCGTGCGCTGTCGCGCGCGGAGCCTGCAGCGATTGTGTGCGGATGTCCTGGGCCGGCTTGCGCCGGCGACGGGACGTCCGACGCGCGCCGGTTGCGCGCCAGATTCCCGCCGGTGGTATTTTCCCCGTGGCAGCGATGTTGCCACCGGCCATTGCGCCGCACAGATTGATGCCGACCGGGAGCGAGCCGTGCCAACCAGTGTTGAAGCGAATCCGTATCTCACTGCGGCCCTCGGCGCGCGGGCGTATGTGAAATCCCGATTGTTCCTGGGCGCGTCGAACGACTGGGAGTTCTACAAGAAAGCCGCGGGCATGGGGACAATTCTCCCCGGTTTGGATCTCGCCTGGGTGGGAACCGGGTTGGCCAGCCATGTGGGCCTTCAAGTCAACGTATGGCTCGATTCCAGGCGTGAAGGGAGGGCTGCCCAGGCCGCGGGACATCCTTACATCAAGGGCACCAGAAGGATGAGGAAGGCCCAGTTGGAGATCTTCGCGCGCGAGGCGCTCCGGTATCACTGCGGCAACTGCGGCGCGCAAAGCGCCTTGGCCTTCGTGCGCCTGCGCGACCACTGGAAGGTCTTTCCGCTGGACTGGGTGCAGGTCAAGAACGGCGACCACGGGTTTGTCGTGGTGGGGCGAAGTGCCAAGACCGATCCATCGAACATGGCCACATGGAACGACGATGCCATCGTTTGCGACCCCTGGCGCGATGTCGTCCAGCCAGTGAAGGCCTACGCGGCCGCGCACACTGGAGTGCTGGAGCTGATATATCGGCAGGAATCGGCCAGCGACGTGCCCAGGGACTGAGCCGGCCGCGCTTGCGTGCACGCGCGGGTACGCTGGTGCGTCGGCGCCGCGCGTTCAGTCCGACAGCGCCAGCACGCAGTCGTCCGCGCCGTAGCTGCGGCAGCACACGGCGAAGATCGACGGCGCGCGGCCGTCCAGTACCGGCGCCAGCAGGCCCTCCAGGAAGCCGCTGAAGAAGATGCAACCGGAGTGACCGGGTTCGCCGCACAGCGGGCTGTGAAGGATGCGCAGCTGGCTGTCTTCCTGCTCCACTTCGACCAGCGCGCGCAAGGCCGGTACGCCGACCTGCGCGATCGCCTGATCCAGGCCGAGGCGCGCCGTTGCCGCCGGTTCGCGTTGGGCGACCCACGCGCCGATGCGCCGGCCCGCCAGCGCGAGCGTGGGTTCGCGCGCGGCGTCGGCCACCGCGCGATCCAGCGCGCGCAGCCGCGGCATGATCTGCGGGTACTCGGTGGCCAGTTTCGCCAGCAGCGTGTCGATGGCCGTCTGGTCGGGTTCGAGCGGGGCAAGCTCCACGAACGGAGCTTCCGCCACCACGGCGGGCGCGGGCCGCGCCGGAGCCGGCTCCGGCAGGATGAAGTCAAAATCCGGTTCCGACGTCGGCCGCGTGGCGACCGTGGCAAGCGCCGGCGCAGGCGCAGCCGTCGGCGTGGCCAGGCTGACCGGCGCGATCTCGTCGAAGGCGGGGACGATCGGAGCGGGCGCGACCACGGGCTTCGCCGCTGCCGTGAGCGCGGCTGCCTTCGGTGCCGGTGGTGCCACCGGGAGTGCCGGCGGCAGATATCCCGACGGCGCGCGCGAAGCGGCGAAGTGCTCGCGTTCCTCGCCTTCCACGAATGGCACCAGCTCGAAACTGATGATGCGCTCGCAGGCATCCAGCGCGGCTGCCAGCGCCTGCTTTTTTCGTGACGGCCCGCACGCCACCACGGTCAGCAGGATGCCGTGCGGATCCTGGATCAGTCGTTGCCGCTGCAAGGTGAAACCGTTGGCCAGCACCAGCCGGCCCACTTCGATCAGCAGGCCATCGCGTCGCTCGGACAAGGCCTGGATTTCCAGCTCGATCATCAGGCCCCCCTGTATGCGCTGCTGGTTTACCGAGTTGTTGCGGACACGATGATCGCATTCACCGCGGAAGAACGTGCGCCCGCGCAAGAATCTGCAACATCCCCCGCTTGCCGGTGCCCGCGGGGCATGTTTCCTGCTTCGTTCCCTATCGCCGCGAGCCGCGCAGCTTGTCGATCGAGAAGCTGGCGATTTCCATGCCGCCCACGCGCCGCGGCTGTCCCGCCGGCGGGCCCCAGGCGTGCGCGCTGACCACTTCCCAGGTGGCCGGGATGCGGCCGTCCACACGCGTGATATCTGGCAGCGGTGATGTCGCCCATCATGAGGTAGCCTGCATCCTGAATCCCGATTCCACCCGCAAGGAGCATCCCATGCCACAGCCACCCGGAACCTTCCTTCGCCAGCAGGTCCGCAACAAGATCCAGTTCGAGGCCGAGCGCAGCCGGCGCGAGGTGGCGGTGGCTTCGGCCTGCACGCGGGAGCAGCAGCTGGCTCGACTGCGCAGCGTGCTGGCACAGCTGGATGAGCGCGAGCTGGACGACCGGCGCCGCAAGCTGGCGGCGCTGGTTGATCAGCTCAGCAAGGGCCAGGGTACGACCCGGGAAGACAAGACCCGCAAGGCAGTAAGCGATTGCATCGGCCAGGTGCGCGAGATCCTGGAGAAGATGGACCAGAATGCAACCCAGCTGCAGCGCCTGCTGCAGACGCCGGTGGAGCCGATCCTGCGCATGCCGGCGGCGCCCGCTACCGGTGGCGCCGAGCTGGCGTTGGTGATCATGCTGCTGCGCCTGTTCGAGATCCTGGTGCGCGTGCGCTGGTCGTCACGGCGCTGATTCGCAAGCGCCCAGGCCCAGCTCAGCGCCGCCGCGAGCCGCGCAGCGAGTCGATCGAGAAGGTGGCGATCTCGCCGCCAGGCACGCGGCGCGGCTGCCCCACCGGCGGGCCCCAGGCGTGCGCGCTGACCACTTCCCAGGTGGCCGGGATGCGGCTGTCCGTGCGCATCGCCTCATACGCCGCCAGCATGCGTCGGTAGCGTGCCTTGCCGGTGAGGCCGCGCGAACGCGCGCGGTCGGCGTTGGTAGCGCCCAGACCCTGCAGTTCCTCCAGCAGCTTGCGCGGCTCGCTGTAGGTCAGGGTGTAGCGGAACACGTCCAGTACCGGGTCGCGCAGGCCGGCGTTGAGCATCGCGTCGCCGACGTCGTGCATGTCGAGGAAGCGGCCCACGTGCGGCAACTGGTCGGCTTCGGCCCAGGCCGCGCGCAGTTCCATCAAGGTATCCGGGCCGAAGCTGGAAAATGCCAGGAAGCCGCCGGGTTTCAGCACGCGCATGCATTCGCCGAACAGCGCCGGCAGGTCGTCGACCCACTGGAAGCACAGGTTGGAATACAGCACATCGATGCTGTGGTCGGCCAGCGGCAGGCGGGTGGCCTCGGCGCACACGCGCAGCAGCGGCTTGCGCCAGCTGCTGTACTGCTTCGCGGCGCGCAGCATCGGCAGCGCCAGGTCGATCGCGAGCACCTCGGCCTTGGGATATTTCTGCTTCAGCAACGCGCTGCCGCGGCCGGTGCCGGCGCCGAGGTCGACCACGCGCAGCGGTGTCTCCAGGTAGAAGCCCAGCCGTTCGAGCAGGGCGTCGCCCACTTCGCGCTGCAGCACGTCGTGCTTTTCGTAGCTGGTGGCGGCGCGGCCGAAGTGGCGGCGTACTTGCCGGGGATCGAGTTGGAAGTCGCTCATCGCGCCTGCTCAGGTCTGGTCGGGGAAAGCAGCGGCTGCAGTGCCTGCGCCACCGCCTCGGCGTGGCCGAAGAACGGCGCATGGCCGGCCTGCGGGATTTCGGTGTAGCTGCCGCCACACTGGCTGGCCGACCACGCCATCGCCTGCGGCGGCACCAGCCGGTCGCGCCGACCGCTGATCCACGCGCTGGGCACGGCGAGGTCGGGCAAAGCGGCGCGGCGGTCGCTTGTCTCCAGGATGCGGATGCCCTCCTGCAGCACGCGCGCGTCCGGTTCGCCGCGGGCGAACACCAGTTCGCGCAGATGACGCAGCTCGCCGCGCGGGTCGGCGCTGCCCATCGCCTCCAGCGCCAGGAAGCGCTCGATGGTGGCGTGGTAGTCGGTTTCCAGATCGCTGGCCAGCTGCTGCACCAGTGCCGGGTCGCTGCCATGCGGCCAGCCGGCGTCGCGCACGAACTTGGGCGTGGCGCACAGCATGGCCAGACCCTGCACCTGCCGCGGCAGCTCCAGTGCCGCGGTCAGCGCAATCAGCCCGCCCAGCGACCAGCCCAGCCAGAGCGCCGGCGGCGTGGCGGCGGCGATCGCCGCGGCGCAGGCGCGCGGCTCCAGCGGCAGACCGCAGTCGCGCGAATGGCCGTGGCCGGGCAGATCGACCACGTACATCGTGCACTGCGCGTCCAGCGCCTCGACCAGCGGCGCCAGCACGCCGCCATGCATCGCCCAGCCGTGCAGCAGCACCAGCGGCAGCGGACCATGACCGGTCTTCTCGATGAAAAGACTCATGCGCCTGCCTGTTGCGGAAGCGGAAGCAAATCGGCGCCCACGGCGCCGCGTTCGTCGAACACGAAGCAGCCGCCCTGCCAGTGCGTGCCGTCGGTGAGTTCCAGGTATTTCAGGATGCCGCCTTCGAGCTGGTGCACGTGTTCGATGCCCAGCTCCTGCATGTAGAGCGCGGCCTTCTCGCAGCGGATGCCGCCGGTGCAGTAGGGCACCACGGTCTTGCCGGCGTAGCGCGCGTGGTCGGCGGCGAGCGCGGCGGGGAAGTCGGTGAAGCGGGCGATGCGGTAGTTCACCGCGTGCGTGAAGCTGCCGACGGCGGTTTCGTAGTCGTTGCGCGTATCCAGCATCATCACCTCGCGACCGGCATCGTCGCGGCCCTGATCCAGCCAGCGCTTGAGTGTGGCCGCATCCACGCCGGGCGCGCGGCCTTGCGCGGGGCGCAGCGCGGGCATGCGCAGGGTGATGATCTCGCGCTTGAGGCGCACGCGCAGGCGGCCGAAGGGCACCGTGTCCGAGTGCGATTCTTTGGCCTCCATGCCGGCAAAGCGCGCGTCCTCGCGCAGCCAGGCCATGAAGTCGTCGGTGGCGGCGCGGGTGCCGGCGAGGAACAGGTTGAGGCCTTCCGGCGCCAGCAGCACGGTGCCCTTGAGCGCCAGTGCCTCGGCGCGCACGCGCTCGCGCAGCGCGGGCAGGTCGTCCAGCGCGACGAAGCGGTAGGCGGCGATGTTGACGACGTTCATGCAGGGAAGACGCGCAAGACAACGGAGCATTATACGTGGCCGGCCACGCGCGGCTCCTGAGGTAGATCAGCCAGCGCGTCGAGCAGCGCGTCTACCTGCGCTTCCTCGTGCGCCGCGGACAAGGTGATGCGCAGCCGCGCCTGGCCGGCCGGCACGCTCGGCGGACGAATCGCGACGACCAGCAGGCCGCGGCGCTCCAGCGCCTGCGCCGCGGCCAGCGCGGCGTCGGCGCTGCCCAGCCGCAGCGGCTGGATCGCGCTGGGCGAATCCATCAGCGGCAGGCCGAGCTGCGCCGCGCCGGCGCGGAAACGGGCGATCAGCGCGGCGAGCTTGTCGCGCCGCCAGGTTTCGGCCTGCGCCAGCCGCACCGCTTCCAGCGCGGCGGCCGCCAGCGCCGGCGGCATCGCGGTGGTGTAGATGTATGGGCGCGCGAACTGGATCAGGCCGTCGATCAGCGCGGCCGGCCCGGCCACGAAGGCGCCGCTGCAGCCGAGCGCCTTGCCCAGGGTGGCCATCATCAGCGGCACCTCGTGCTGTCCCAGCTTCGCCGCGGCGAGGCTGCCGGCGCCGTCCTCGCCGAGCACGCCGAGGCCGTGCGCGTCGTCGACCATCAAGGTGACGCTCTCGCGCGCACACAGCCGCGCCAGCGCGTGCAGCGGCGCGACGTCGCCGTCCATGCTGAACACGCCGTCGGTGGCGAGCAACGCCGCGGCGTCGGGGTGCGCCGCCAGCTGGCGCGCGGCGGCGGCCACGTCGGCGTGCGGGTAGCGCTTCAGTTCGGCTCCGCTGAGCCTGGCGCCATCGAGCAGGCAGGCGTGATTGAGTTTGTCCTGCAGGCAGACATCGCCGCGCGCCAGCAGCGCCTGCAGCACGCCGAGGTTGGCCATGTAGCCGGTGGAGAACAGCAGCGCGCGGTCGCGTCCGGTCCACGCGGCCAGCGCCTCTTCCAGTTGCGCGTGTGCGCGGCGGTGGCCGCAGATGAGGTGCGCCGAGGTGCTGCCGATGCCCTGCTCGCCCGCCGCGCGGACGAGCGCGGCGATCAGCTGCGGATGCTGCACCAGGCCGAGGTAGTCGTTGCTGCAGAACGAGAGCAGGCGCTGGCTTCCGCTGTGCAACCAGGGACCGTCGGCGTGGTCGATGGTGCGCAGGCGGCGGCGCAGGTTGGCGCGTTCGCGTTCAGCCGTCTGGACGGCCAGTCGTGCGGGCAGGTCAGGCCGCAACACTGCAACCGCAGCCGTGACCGCAGCCAGTGTTTCCGTCGTCGACGACATGCGCGCGCACGGTGGCGGTGCTCGCCGCTACCTCCATCGGATGCAGGTCGAGCCGGCGGAACAGCGCACGATCCGCTTCCACGTCCGGGTTGCCGGTGGTCAGCAGCTTCTCGCCGTAGAAGATCGAGCCGGCGCCGGCGAAGAAGCACAATGCCTGCACCGCGTCGTCCATCTGCTGGCGGCCGGCGGACAGGCGCACGATGGAGCGCGGCATCAGGATCCGCGCCACCGCGATCGCGCGCACGAACTCGAACGGGTCGAGCTTCCCGGTGTTGCCCAGCGGCGTGCCCGGCACCGGCACCAGCTGGTTGATCGGCACGGACTGCGGATGCTCGGGCAGATTGGCCAGCGCCTGCAGCAGGCCGGCGCGCTGCTCGCGCGTCTCGCCCATGCCGACGATGCCGCCGCAGCAGGTCTTCAGGCCGGCGTCGCGCACCTGTTCCAGCGTGGCCAGCCGATCCTGGTACTCGCGGGTGTGGATGATCTCGCCGTAGAACTCCGGCGCGGTGTCGATGTTGTGGTTGTAGTAGTCGAGGCCGGCGTCCTTGAGCGCCTGCGCGTGGCCGTCGCCGAGCAGGCCCAGGGTGGCGCAGGTTTCCAGGCCCAGGTCCTTCACCGCGCGCACGATCGCGGCGACCTTGGGGATGTCGCGGTCCTTCGGCCCGCGCCAGGCCGCGCCCATGCAGAAGCGGCTGGCGCCGGCGGCTTTCGCGGCGCGGGCGCGCTCCAGCACCTCGTCGATTTCCATCAACTTCTGCGCGGCCACGCCGGTGTCGTAGCGTGCGGCCTGCGGACAGTACGCGCAATCCTCCGGGCAGCCGCCGGTCTTGATCGACAGCAAGGTTGACACCTGCACCGCGTTGGGATCGTGGTGTTCGCGATGCACGCCATGCGCGCGATGCAGCAACTCGTTGAACGGCAGCGCGAACAGCGCGACAACCTCGTCGCGGCTCCAGTCGTGGCGAATGGCGGCGGGCATGGCGGACTCCTGGGGGCAGAGGCCGCGCAGTGTGGGCGGCATCCGTCGCTTCGTCAACCTGTGAACTGATGTTCTAGGTTGACGAAGCGCGGATGCCCGCGATGCTACTTGCTCGCCTCGCGCACTGCCTTCACCTGCTCGGCGGTCACCACCGGCTTGCTCTTGTTGTCCCACGAGATGCGCTCATGGTTGGCGATGTCGGCGATGTCCGCATCGTTGAGGCTGGCGGCAAACGGCGGCATTGCGCTGGGGTAGCTGACGCCATCGATCGGCTGGCCGCTCAGGCCGTGCAGGATCACGTCCAGCTGCTTGGCGGGGTCGGCGTCCAGCACCGCGGGGTTGCCCTTGAGCGGCGGGAACGCGCCGGGCAGTCCCAGCCCGGTGGGCTGGTGGCAGGCTGCGCAATAGGTGGCGTAGAGCTGGCTGCCGTGCGCGGGATCGAACTTGTACGGCCCGGTGGCGGCCGGCGGCGGCGCGGCGTTCGCTTCCACCGGTGCCTTGGTGATCTGCGGCTTGGCCAGCGCCTCGCCTGGCGTGGCGGCGATCTCCAGGACGCCCTGCGCGCCGAGCACCGCGTGTGCCATCGAGTGATCCACGAACGGATAGTGGCCGGCCTCGTCCAGGGTGAGGTCGAACACCGCGCCCTCGCCGGGACCGACGGAATAGGTGGAGACGCCGTCGATGGCCTGCGCCGGGTTGCCGCCGGGGTAGACCTTGTCGAAAATCGCGCCGATCACGTGGAACGCGCTCCACAGGCTCGGCCCGGCGTTGACCACGTACAGGCGCACGCGGTCGCCGGGCTTGGCGGTCAGCGGGTGGGCGACGTACTGGAACGCGGCGCCGTTGAACACCACCTCGTCCGGGCGAATCTGCTGCATCTTCTCGTAGCTGCCCGCCATCAGCGTGCCGGAGACCTGCTGGGTGTACCACTCGCCCTGCACCAGCACGTAGCTCTCGGCGGCCGGCGGCAGCGGCTCGGCCGGGTCGACGATGATTGCGCCGTACATGCCGTTGCCGATGTGCAGCAGCACCGGCGGCGTGCCGCAGTGGTAGAGGAAGGCGCCCGGCACCTTGGCCTCGAACGAGAAGCTGATCGACTCGCCCGGCATGATGTCCACGTAGTGCAGGCTGGGCGGCGTGATCGCCGAGTGGAAGTCCATCGAGTGCTGCATGGTGCCGCGGTTGGTGAAGGTGAAGTTCACCGTCTGCCCCTGGCGCACGTGGATCACCGGGCCGGGCACGGTCTTGCCGAAGGTCCAGGCCTGGTACTGCACGCCGCTGGCGATCTCCACGGTGTCGTCGCTGGAGATGATGTGCACGTCCACGCTGTCGCCCGGTTGCAGCGGCGGCAGGCGCGCGTCGCGGGCCTGCTTGATCGGCTCGCTGGAGGCCAGCGACAGCGGCGTCACCGCGGCGGCGGCGGCGGCCGGGCTGGCGCTGCGCACGTTCAGCGCGCTGTGCAAGCCGGCCAGCAGCAGCGCCACCAGCAGCAGCACGCCGGCCAGTGCCGGTGCCTGCACCCGCCACGGCAGGTGCCGCACCTGTTCCAGCGGCACCTTGGTGTTCCATTCGGAGAATCGGCGCCAGCCCGGCCAGCGGCGCTCGATCAGATAATCCAGGCTGTACGGGCTGGGGCCGGCGCGCAGGTTGATCACGATCAGCGCGGCAAAGATCAGCACGAAGCTGAGTGCCGAGCCGATGTTGCTGGCGCCGACCGAGTACGGCCCGCCGAAGCCCTCGGCCGTGCTCCAGATCAGCAGGCTGAACAGGATGCCGACGATGTAGGTGATCTTGCGCGCGAAGCCCAGCAGCAGGGCCAGCGCCAGCAGGGTCTCGGCGATCCGCGTGGCCCACACGAACAGGCCCACGTGCGGCGTGACCAGCGCAATCCACATGTCGAACCACCACGCCGACCACGCCGGCTGGCCGGTGGCGGCGTTGTGCAGATAACCCACGTAGTGGTCGGCGAAGCTGCTGGTCCAGGTCAGCGCAGCGCTCACCGCCCAGATCATGCCGAAGGCCACGCGCAGCGCGGTGCCGGCGATCGCTGGCCAGGTCGATGGAACAGGGGTGTCGTCGCGGGTCGTGCTCATGCGGAGCTCCAGGTCGGGATAGACGAAGGACAAACGAGGCGGGGTGGGCGCCATTGACGATGATTGAGTGTAGACCGCCAGTGCACTGCGCGTGAACCGGTGGTTGCCGCTACCATCGGCCGACGCGGGGACGGGGGAGACCATGGACAAGACCAGCCTGCTGCGCTGGCTGCTGCCGCTGCGCTGTCTGCTGTGCGGTGCGCCGGGCGCCGATGGCGTGGACCTGTGCGCCGATTGCGCGGCGGAGATGCCGCGCAACCGCCGTTGCTGCGCGCGCTGCGCGTTGCCGCTGGCCACCGCGGCCACGTTGTGTGGCGAATGCCAGCAGCACGCGCCGCCGTGGGACGCGGCGTGGGCGCCGTTCCGTTACGGCTGGCCGCTGGACCGGCTGGAGTCGCGCTTCAAGTTCGGTCGTGACCTGGCCGCCGGTCGCGTGCTGTCCGGCCTGTGGCAACGCGAACCCCATCCGGCCGAGCCGCCTTCACTGCTGATCACCGTGCCGCTGCATCGCAGCCGGCTGCGCCAGCGCGGCTACAACCAGGCGCTGGAGCTGGCCCGGCCGTTGGCCCGTGCGCTGGGCGTGCCGTTGCGCCACGACGTGCTGCAACGCTCGCGGCACACCGAGGCGCAGACCGAACTGGACGCGGTCGACCGCCGCCGCAACGTGCGCGGCGCCTTCGCGCTGTGCCCGGGGCTGGCGCCGCCCGCGCACGTGGCGATCCTCGACGACGTGATGACCACCGGCGCCACCCTGGCCGAATGCGCCAGCGTGCTCAAGCGTGCCGGCGTGCCGAGGGTCGACGTATGGGCGCTGGCGCGCGCACCGTCGCCATCAACGCGTCTGTAGGAGCGCACCCTGTGCGCGATGCTCTTCGCTTCGGTCAACATTAGAGCATCGCTCACAGGGTGCGCTCCTACGCGTCGCCTATTTCACCGCCAGTGCCAGCACGATGCCCACCCACAGGGTCAGCCCCAGCCAGTTGTTGTGGCGGAACGCGGCGAGGCAGGCGTCGCGCGCGCGCTTGCGGATCAGCCACAGCTGATAGGCGAACAGGCCGACGACGGCGAGCAGGGCCAGCCAGTACGGCCAGCCCAGGCCGGCGCGCTGGCCGACGAACAGCAGGGCCAGCAGCAAGGTGCCCATCAGCATGCCGAGGATCGGCACATCGGCGTCGCCGAACAGGATCGCGGTGGATTTCACGCCGACCTTGAGGTCGTCGTCGCGGTCGACCATCGCGTACTCGGTGTCGTAGATCACCGACCACAGGATGTTGCCGAGGAACAGCAGCCAGCCCAGCGGCGGCACGGTGTGCGTCACCGCGGCGAACGCCATCGGGATCGACCACCCGAACGCCGCGCCCAGGACCACCTGCGGCAGGTAGGTCCAGCGCTTGGTGAACGGGTAGACCGCCGCCAGTGTGGCGCCGGCGAACGCCAGCTTGATGGTCAGCGCATTGGTGAACAGCACCAGCATGAAGGAGAACGCGAGCAGTGCGGCGAACACGATGAGCGCTTCGCGCGGCGTCACCCGGCCGCTGGCGATCGGCCGCCCGGCGGTGCGCGCCACCTGCGGGTCGAGCTTGCGGTCGGCAAAGTCGTTGATCGCGCAGCCCGCGGCGCGCATCGCGAACACGCCCAGGGTGAAGATGATCAGCGGCTTCCACGGCGGGAAATCGCCGGCGGCCAGCCACAGCGCCCACCAAGTCGGCCACAGCAGCAGCAGCGCGCCGATCGGCCGGTCCATGCGGGTCAGCACCAGGTAGTCGCGGGCTTTCTCGCGGTGGCGCGCGGGCAGTTTCTGCAGCAGCCAGTCGAGCGCGCGGGTGGCGCGGGTGGAGCTGTCCGCGGGGCGCGCAACGGCGGGCTTGGCGACGGTTTTCGTCGTCACGGCTGGTCGTGATCGCGGCCGCACGGCCGGCGCAGGTGCGCCGGGCTTGCGGGGTTTGCGTTTGCGCGGAGGCGTGGCCATCGCCGGGAGTTTAGCCTGCGTCGCGCGAGCGCAGCGCCAAGTCCGTCACTTGGCGGATGCCTCCGGCGCAGGCGAACGCTCGAAGCTGCCCGCGAAGCCGGGGAACACCACCGGGCTTTCGTAGCCGTCGGCCGAGACCGCCGACACGCCGAAGAACCAGTCGTCGATCACCACGTCGGTCAGCACCGCCTGGTCGACATCGCCGACCGCGCGCGCGTACTGCCATTGCGGCGCGGTGGTGTCGCGCCAGTGCACGCGGTAGCCGGCGGCGCCGGACACCTTGCGCCAGCTCACCGTGGTGTCGGTGGCCAGCGCTCCCTTGGTCTCCACTTGCGTCGGCGGCGCCGGTGCGCGGCTCAGGCTGGCCATGGTGATCGCGTTGAGCGCGGTGACCCGCGCCAGGTAGCGGAAGTCGATGCCGTCGATGGAGTCGCCGTAGTCGATGCCGCCCTCCTTGCGCAGGTCCTGGTGCTGGCGGGTGTAGTTCTCGTGCGCCTCGCTGACCCGCACCGCCGGATAGCCGGCCTGCAGGAACGGCACCTGGTCGCCGCCGCGACCGAAGCGGTCGGTGCGGTAGATCATGCGCACGTCGAAATCGGGCAGGTACTGCTCGGCGAGGCGGTCGATGTAGCGCGCCAGGTTGCGCGAGGGTGAATCCACTTCGCCGCCGTGGTAGCGGCGGTAGTCTGCCTGCGCCTGGCTTTCGTTGGTCTTGGTGCCTTCGGAGAACACGCGCACGGTGGTGTTGTCGATCACGCCGTTCTGGCCGTGGCTGTTGCCGACGATGTCGTTGTTGAGCTCGGCCTCCACCTTCCAGCCGTGCGCCACCGCGTAGTCGGCCAGCACCTTGCCGCCGTACAGGCCCTGTTCCTCGCCGGACAGCGCGGCGAACACCAGGGTGGCGCGATTGTCCTGCGTCGACAGCAGCCGCGCGGCCTCGATCAGCGCGGCCACGCCGGAGGCGTCGTCGTTGGCGCCGGGGGCGTCGCTGGTGGCGTTCATCACGTCGCTGACGCGCGAATCCAGGTGGCCGGTGATCATGATGACCCGATCCGGGTCGGTGCTGCCGCGCTTGATCGCCACCACGTCCATCACCTCGGTGGGCTTGGGTGCGCGCTTGCCGGTGAAGGTCTGCGAGGGCGTGACGACTTCGATGCAGCCGCCGCAGTCCTTCGAGATCGCCTCGAAGCGCGACTTCACCCAGCGCCGCGCGGCGCCGATGCCGCGGGTGTCGGAGGTGGTGTCAGACAAGGTATGGCGGGTGCCGAAGCTGACCAGGCGAGTGATCGTCATGCGCAGTTCGACCTGGCTCGGCGCGTCGGCCAGCGCGTGCAGCGACGGTTGTTCGCGCGGCACCGCGGGCAGGCTGGTCGCCGCGGCGGCGGGCAGGCAGGCAAGCGCGAGCAAGGCACACGGCAGGATCGGGCGGCGCATCGGCGGGTTCCTCGGCGGGGAAAGCCCCGACCATACAACCTCCGCCCCGCTGCGCGCCGCAAAAAAAGGCCCACCCGTTGCCGGGCGGGCCCGAAGCGTCATCCGGTGCTTCCGTGGTGCGCTGCGCGTCCCTGCGCAGCGAATGCCCGTCGACCGCTTACGGCGTGTAGCTGCCGGTCAGCGTGACGCCGCTGTAGCTGCTGTAGGCACGCACCATGATGTAGTAGGTGCCCGGCGTCGGCGCCGAGGCGCTGCAGCTCTCATTGTTGCCGGTGATGTACGGCCGGCAGTCGTAGCTGCTGGTGGTCGGGGTGGAACCGAGCTTGACGTACAGGTCGGCGTCGCCGGTGCCGCCGGCGATCTTGATGTTGAGATTGCTCGCCCCGCTCGGCACCACGATCGAGTAGTACACGGCATTGCCCTTGGTCGCGCTGAGACCGGACACCGGCACGCCGTTCTGCAGCACGTTGCCGCCGCCGCTGCTGGTGCTCCAGCTCGCCTTGACGCTGACCCCGGAGAACGCGGTGTAGCCGTTCAGCATGACGTAGTAGGTGCCGGCCTGCGGCGAGGCCACGCTGCAGCTCTCGTTGTTGCCGGTGATGTACGGCCGGCAGTCGTAGCTGGACAGGGTCGGGGCGGAGCCGAACTTGGTGTACAGGTCGGCGTCGCCGGTGCCGCCGGACTCGGAGATCGCCAGGTTGCTGGCGCCGGCCGGGATCACCACGGTGTAGAACAGCTGCGCGCCCTGGGCGCCGGACTGGCCGGTGAGTGCCACGCCGTTCTGCAGCTGGTTGCCGGTGCTGCCGGAGCTGACCGTCACCGACTGCGTCTTGGTGTTGGTCGCGCCGCTGTTGTCGGTCACCGTCAGCGACACGCTGTAGGTGCCGGCCGCCGCATAGGTGTGGCTGGGGTTGGTGGCGGTCGAGGTGCTGCCGTCGCCGAAGTTCCACGAACGCGAGGCGATCGAGCCGTCGCTGTCGCTGGAGCTGTCGGTGAAGTTCACGGTCAGGCCGCTGATCGAATCGCTGAAGTTGGCGACCGGCGGCACGTTGGCCGGCGGCGAACCGCCGCCGATGTCGCTGGCCGCGCCGCTGATGATCAGCTCGCCGCGGCCGGTGGCCAGGTCGTAGCCGGCGGTCGCCGTCTCGCCGCCGTTGTTGCCCGAGGTGATGTCATGGAAGTCGGACGCGGGCAGCTGGTACAGCAGCGGGGCGGCAAAGCCGACACCGGAACCCTTGATCGCGATGATCCGCGCCCACGCGCCGGCGAACAGCGGTGCCGAAAGGCTGGTGCCGCCGTACTGCTGGGTGGCGCCGCTGACGATGATCTTCGCACCCGAGTTGGGGTCGGCGTCGTAGGCGATGTCCGGCAGGCCGCGCGTGCTGCCCGGGGCCACGCCGTTCTGCCAGCTCGGCTGCGGCTCGAAGGTGCTGGAGCTGCCGCCGCCGCTGGTCCACACGGTGGCGCTGTTCCAGGTGGTGGTCGAGGCATTCAGCGTGGTACCGCCCACCGCCACCACGTACTGCGACGCGGCCGGCCAGCTCGGCGTGACGCCGCCGTCGCCGCACTCGTCGGCGCCGGAGTCGCCGGTGGAGATCGAGAACGTCTGCCCCTGCGCCACTGCCTGCTGGAAGATCTGGTCCTGCGCCGCGGCCGAGCCGTCGCCCTGCGCGCTGGTTTCGCATTCACCCAGCGAGACGTTGATGATCTTGGTCGCGTTGGCGTTGACGATGGTGTTGAAGTCCGCCGTCAGGTTGCTGTTGGACAGGGTGGGGATGTTGTAGAAGATCAGCTTGCCGACCTGGCCGCCGGCCATGCCGACGACGTCCTGGCTGTCCAGGCTCCACTCGCCCAGGCCACTGGTGTCGCTGCTGGTGCCGTTGGTGTTGACCGTCTGCGTGGTCACCGTCGCCAGGCCGTTCTGCGAGGTGAAGGTGTTCAGGTCGGTGATGGTCTGGCTGATGTTGCCCTGGGTGACGATGCCCACCGGCACGCCGGCCGCCGTGGCCACGCCGCTGCCGCCGTAGATCGAGGCGAACTCGACCGGGTCGTGGCCGGTCACCGCCTGCGTGGTATAGCCCGCCTGCATCGGCTTGGCGAAGGTGTGCGCCTGGTGCACGCTCTGCAGGCCGATCACCGACAGCACCACATCCTGCAACGAGGCGGGGATGTGCACGTCGCCGTTGTGCATGTAGGCCGAGCGGCCATCGTGCGTGTGCACTTGGGCGAAGGTGGTCTTGAACGCGGCGCCGGCGGTATCGGCACGACCGTCGGCCGACACCAGCATCCGGTTGGACGAGATCTGCACGTTGGTGAAGCCGGCCGCGCGCAGCCATGCCGCCACCCGGTTCGCCTGCGTGGCGGTGGGCGAATAGCTGGCGACGAACTGCGGCGTCGTCATCGAGCGCTGCACCATCGACAGCGGCGAGCTCTTGGCGGTGGCGATGAAGCTGTGCAGCTGGGCCGGGTTGCGCAGTTTCAGCGCCACCTCGATGTGCATCGGCTGTGCGCTGGACAGCGGGCCGCTGACCACGTCGCCCTGACGCAGCACGGTGGCGTGCTGGTTCAGCGCGACGAAGGTGTTGCCGCTGGTGACACTGGCTGGCGTGGCGCCCAGCGCGCCGGCTGCCGCAAAGCTGATCGCGGCGGCCAGCAACTTGAGACGATGATGACTTGGCATGATGACTCCCGAAGTTTTTTGAGGCAAAGCGCCGCCCTGAGACCGCCCGCGCCTCATTGGTTGATTTGCCGCGCACGCACGGCATCCGTGATTTTTTGAACCGGACCGACGATCCCGTACCCGCCTCCGTCGGCCCTCCCCCGGTGAGTCCCTGAGGGCCAGCTGCGGGCATGTCGCATGCCATTGACTGCAGGCCATGCGTCATTGCATGGCTGCGTGACAGGATCATTCGCCAAACTCCCCGTTGGCGAACCGCACGACGGTAGGGTGCCGCGAATAAACCGGTCAATAGGACTTTTTCGGGTCCGAGGTGATTTTCGTCACAGCGGTTTGGCAGCCATCAAATGGTCTTGCATGGCGCAATTATTTGCGATTTGCTGCGCTGCATCCGCTCGTGTCGGAGTTCGGTTGAAACGGCGATGTGAAGGGACTTCTACACTGTTGCTGGGGATGTCGTATTCCAAAAAAAGGCGCGGACCATGGATTATCTTGCGTCTTCAAGGAAGCTCCGCAAACATAATCACGTCGTCGAATGAAATTACGTTTTCCGCAACGCCGCGCGACGAAAGAACTTGCCGAATGAAGCGTCGCCGCGAAGGGCGCCCGCTGCCCCGGACGGCATGCCGCGGTCAGTTTCGATTCAGGCTGCGCCGGTGCTCCGCGAAGCGTCGCGTGGTGACGCGTGCGACCATGGCCGGATGCCGATCCCCGCAACACCCCGACTCGCCGTCATCGGCGGTGGCCCCGCCGGCCTGATGGCGGCGGAGACCGCGCGTGCCGCAGGCATTGAGGTGGACCTGTACGACGCGATGGGTTCGGTCGGGCGCAAATTCCTCCTGGCCGGCAAGGGCGGCCTCAACCTCACCCACGGCGAGCCGCCGGAGCGGTTCGTGGCCCGCTACGGCGCGCGCCACGCGGAGGTGGGTCGCTGGCTGGCCGCGTTCGATGCGCCGGCGCTGCGCGCGTGGGCGGCCGAGCTTGGCGTGGAGACTTTCGTCGGCAGTTCCGGTCGCGTGTTTCCGCGGGATCTGAAAGCGGCGCCGCTGCTGCGTCGCTGGGTGTGCCGCGTGCGCGACGCGGGTGTGGGTTTCCACATGCATCATCGCTGGCTCGGCTGGCAGGCGGATGGCGCGCTGCGTTTCGCCACGCCGCAGGGAGAGCGGATGATCCACGCCGGCGCAGCGATCCTCGCGCTCGGCGGCGCCAGCTGGCCGCAACTGGGCTCCGACGGCGGCTGGGTGGCGCCGCTGCGCCGCGCGGGCATCGACGTCGCGCCGCTGCAGAGCGCGAACTGCGGCTTCGAGCTCGACTGGAGCGACCACCTGCGCAACCGCTTCGCCGGTGCGCCCCTGAAGCCGGTGGTGGCGCACTGGGTCGACCGCGACGGCACCGCCCGTTCGCGCCAGGGCGAGTTCGTACTCAGCGAATACGGCATCGAGGGCAGCCTGGTCTACGCGATCGGCGCGGAGTTGCGCGAGCAGATCGCCGCGTGCGGCGAGGCCGTGCTGAAGCTGGACCTGGTTCCGGGCCACGCGCAGCCGGTGCTGGCCGAACGCCTCGCCGCACCGCGCGGCAAGCACAGCATCGGCGACTGGCTGCGTCGCCGCGCCGGGCTGGACGCGGCGAAATGCGCGCTGGTGTTCGAGCTCACCGACAAGGCCACCCTGGCCGACCCGCAGGCGCTCGCCGCGCAGCTGAAGGCGCTGCCGTTGCGCCTGCGCGCACCGCGCCCGGTCGCCGAGGCGATCAGTACTGCCGGCGGCGTGCGGCTCGAAGCGCTCGACGACGACCTGATGCTGCGCGATTGCCCCGGCACGTTCTGCGCCGGCGAAATGCTGGATTGGGAGGCACCCACCGGCGGCTACCTGCTCACCGCGTGCTTCGCCAGCGGCCTGCTCGCCGGTGGCGCTGCGGCGCGCTGGCTGGGCCGCTGAGATCCTGCCGGCTCAACGTGCGGGCTGTTTCACCAGTTTGATCTCGAACAGCTTCGGCCAGTGCTTGCCGGTGACGAACAGGCGCTTGCCGCGCGCGTCCCAGGCAATGCCGTTGAGCACGTCGTTCATCGGCACCGGCAGGGTGCTCACGTCGAACAGCCCGGTGAGGTCGATCCAGCCCACGACATGGCCGCTGGCCGGGTCGATGCGCGCGATGCGGTTGGTCAGCCAGATGTTGGCGTAGATCTCGCCGTCCACCCATTCCAGCTCGTTGAGGTTGGTCACCGGCACGCCGTCGGCGGTGACCATGATGCTGCCGACGGCGGTCAGCGTGTCCGGATCGAGGATACGCAGCACGGCCGAGCCGTCGCTCATGTAGATGCGGTGCGCGTCGCGGGTCAGCGCCCAGCCTTCGCCCGGGTAGCTGAAGGTGCGGCGCAGCTTGAAGTCGTCCAGGCCGTAGACGAAGCCGGTCTGCGATTGCCAGGTGAGCTGGATCAACTCGTCCTTCCAGTCGATGATGCCTTCGCCGAAGTACTGCGCGGGCACGTCGTGCCGCTGCAGTACCTTGCCGGTTTCCAGTTGCACCTTGCGCACGGTCGAGGCGCCGTTCTCGCCGGTGCTCTCGTAGAGGAAACCGTCCTTGTAGAACAGCCCCTCGGTGTAGGCGGCGGTGTCGTGCGGGTAGACGTGCACGACACGGTAGCCGTAGACCGGGATCGCCGCGTGGCAGGCGGTGGTGGCGAGCAGCAGGGCGAGCAGGATGAGCAGGCGTCGCATGCGGGTTTCCATGAGAGTCAGGCCAGTGCGCGCACGCGGAAGTTGCGGCCCTTGATGCGGCCGGCGCGCAGGCGTTCCAGTGCCTTGTTGGCCAGCGCGCGGGTGATCGCCACGTAGGCGCGGGTGGCGAATACGTCGATCTTGCCGATGTCCTTCGCGTCGAGCCCGGCATCGCCGGTGAGCGCGCCGAGGATGTCGCCGGGGCGCAGCTTGTCCTGCCGGCCGGCGTCGATCACCAGGGTTTTCATCGGCGCCAGGTGCAGGGTCTTGCCGCGCGGCGACGCGATCTTCAGCGGGCGCCACGGCAGCGGCGCGCCCTGCGCTTCCTCGATATTGGCCGCCTTGGGCCGCTCGCGCGGCGTGCACAGGGTGATCGCCAGGCCGGCCTCGCCGGCGCGGCCGGTGCGGCCGATGCGATGGGTGTGGGTTTCCGGGTCGTGCGCGATGTCGTAGCTGACCACCAGCGGCAGCGCGGCGATGTCCAGCCCGCGCGCGGCGACGTCGGTGGCCACCAGCACCGCGCAGCTGTGGTTGGCGAAGCGCACCAGCACTTCGTCGCGGTCGCGCTGCTCCATGTCGCCGTGCAGCGCCAGCGCGGAGAAGCCGCGGCGGTCGAGTTCCTGCGCCACCGCATCCACCTCGCGGCGCATGTTGCAGAACACCAGCGCCTGCGCGCCGCGCTCGCCTGCCAGCAACTGCGCCAGCGCGTCGGGTTTCTGCGCCGGTTCCACCTCGTGGAAGCGCTGCTCGATCGCGGGCTTTTCGTCAGCGGGCGCCGCCACCGTCACTTCGACCGGGTCTTTTTGCACGCACCGGCTCACCGCGCGGATCTCGTCCGGATAGGTGGCCGAGAACAGCAGGGTCTGATGGTGTTTGGCGATGCGCGAGATGATGTCGTCGATCGCCTCGGCAAAACCCATGTCGAGCATGCGGTCGGCCTCGTCCAGGACCAGCACCCTGATGCCGCCGCCGTGCAGGCTCTGCCGCTTCAGGTGCTCCTGCACGCGGCCTGGCGTGCCGACCACGATGTGCGGGTCATGGCTGAGCGAGGCCAGTTGCGGCCCCAGCGGCATGCCGCCGCACAGGGTCAGCAGCTTCACGTTGGGGATGTTCGCCGCCAGCTTGCGGATCGCCTTGCTGACCTGGTCGGCCAGTTCGCGGGTGGGGCACAGCACCAGCGCCTGCAGGCGGATGGTGTCCACCTCCAGCGCCTGCAGCAGGGCCAGCCCGAACGCCGCGGTCTTGCCGCTGCCGGTCTGCGCCTGCGCGATCACGTCGCGGCCTTCGAGCATCGGCGGCAGGCTTTGCGCCTGCACCGGGGTCATCTCGCTGTAGCCAAGCGTGTCGACACTGGCGAGCAGGGCGGGTTTGAGCGGGAGAGTGCTGAAGGCGGGCATTTGCGCATGATCGCATGGCGGGCGTGCCACGACTTGCATCCGCAAGCCGCCTCCCCGACCCTGTACGGCCTCGCCACAGCAATCACCGCCATGGACACCGTATTCATCGAAGACCTGCGCATCGACGCCGTGATCGGCATCTACGATTGGGAGCGTCGCGTGCGGCAGACGCTATCTTTCGACATCGAGATGGCGTTCGACAACACGGTGCCCGCGGCCAGCGACGCCATCGCGCTGACGCTGAACTACAAGGACGTGTCCAAACGGCTGATCGAGTACGTGGGCGCGTCGAGCTTCGGCCTGGTCGAGACGCTGGCCGAGCGCTGCGCGGCGATCATCCGCGAGGAATTCGGCGTGGGCTGGGTGCGCCTGAAACTGTCCAAACCCGGCGCGGTGCGCGGTGCGAAGGCGGTGGGCGTGTGCATCGAACGTGGCACGCGGCCGCAGTAGCGCCTGCGTCGAAACCGGTCGGGGTTGTCGCGGGGCCGCCCGGCCGCCATGTTTGTCCTGGTTGACCACGTGACTTCCGCGGTCCATGCCGCCCACCGACCATGGCGCGGGCTCCGAGCCGACAGGAACGAATTGATGCAGACCCTGCAGAACTTTCTCGAGCTTCCCTGGATGCGCACCGCGCTGGGCATCATCGCGCTGCTGGCGCTGGCCTGGCTGGCCGGGCAACTGGTGCGACGACTGCTGCTGCGCGTGGTGCGCGGCATCACCCGGCGCACGACCTGGCGGTGGGATGACGCGCTGTTCCGCCACCGCACCTTCCACTGGCTGGCGCGGATGGTGCCGGCGCTGGCGATCCAGTACGGCATCATGCTGGTGCCCGGGGTGCCGGCCCATGTCGAGGCGCTGGTCGGCAACCTGATGACGGCGCTGCTGGTGTTCTTCGTGGTGATGGCGATCAGTGCCGCGCTGTCGGCGCTGGAGGATATCTATCGGGAAACCCCGCGCGGGCAGCAGCGTTCGATCAAGGGCCTGGTGCAACTGGTCAAGCTCGGCCTGTTCGTCGTCGCCGGGCTGATCATCATCGCCGCGGTCACCGGCAAGCACATCGGCCTGCTGCTGTCCGGACTGGGCGCGATGTCGGCGGTGCTGATGCTGATCTTCAAGGACACCATCCTGGGCTTTGTGGCCGGCGTGCAGTTGTCGTCGAACGACATGCTGCGGGTCGGTGACTGGATCGAGATGCCGCAGCTCAATGCCGATGGCGACGTGATCGACATCGCGCTGCACACGGTGAAGGTGCGCAACTGGGACAAGACCATCACCAGCATCCCCAGCTGGCGCCTGATCAGCGATTCGTACAAGAACTGGCGCGGCATGCAGGAAACCGGCGGGCGGCGGATCAAGCGCGCGCTGTATATCGATGCGGCCAGCGTGCGCTTTCTGGCCGAGAAGGAGGTGCGCCGGTTGTCGTCGCTGCGCCTGCTTGCCGATTACCTGCCCTCGAAGGAGCAGGAGGTGGCGCAGTGGAACGAGGCGTTGGGCGAGGCCGGCGAGGTGCTCGGCAATCGCCGCCGGCTTACCAATCTGGGCACTTTCCGTGCCTATGCGCAGGCTTACCTGGACACCCATCCGCGCATCCATCACGGCCTGTTCTGCCTGGTGCGCCAGCTCGCCAGCGGCCCCCAGGGCATCCCGCTGGAGCTGTATTGCTTCACCGCCAGCGTGGCCTGGGCGGATTACGAGAACACCCAGGGCGACATCTTCGACCACCTGTTCGCGCTGCTGCCGGAGTTCGGCTTGACGCTGTACCAGCAGCCGTCGGGGCAGGACGTGCGCGCGGCGCTGGCGTACCGGCAGGAGCAGCCGGCGCGGCGGGCGGCGGGTGGTTGAGACGATGGCACGTGTCTACCTGAGTCTGGGTTCCAACCTCGAACCGCGAGAGCATCTCGCCGCGGCCATCGAGGCCTTGCGCGAGCGCTTCGGCGAGATCACGGTGTCGCCGGCGTATCGCAGCGCATCGGTGGGTTTCGCCGGCGCCGAGTTCGTGAACCTCGCGGTGGGGCTGGATACCGAGCTGTCGCCGCGGGCGCTGAACGACTGGCTGCACGCGCTGGAGGATCGCCACGGCCGGCGCCGCGACGTGCCGCGCTATTCGGATCGCACACTGGACATCGACATCGTGTTCTACGACGCGCTGGTCATCGACGGCCCCGGCCACCTGCAGATTCCGCGCAACGAGTTGCAGCACGCCTTCGTGCTGCGGCCGATCGCCGATATCGCGCCGAATTTTCGCCACCCGGTCAGCGGGTCGAGCATGGCTGATCTGTGGGCGGCGTTTCCGCAACAGCGCGAGCCGCTGCAGGTTGAATCGCTGGCGGACTGAGCGGGTACACTGCCGGCGGGGTGCTGGGGCATATCGCCGGCGTAGGGCGGGCGGTGCCCGCCGACCTTTTCCGGTGCGGCGAACGCGGCGGGCGGTGCCCGCCCTACCAGGGGCTAGTCGGATCCACGAATGAAGGGGGCAATCATGGCCGGAAAATTCGCGCGCAGCTGGGCGTTGATGAAGGCAAGCGCGGCGGTGTTGCGCTCGGACAAGTCGCTGCTGGTGTTCCCGCTGCTGTCGGGGTTGTGCACGCTGCTGGTGGCGGCCAGTTTCCTGGTGCCGGTCGCGGTGATGGCGATCGGCGGCGAGCACGCGGGGCAGGAGATCCAGGAGCGCCTGTCGACGGGTGCCTACCTGCTGATGTTCGCGTTCTATCTGGTGCAGTACTTCGTGATCATCCTCTTCCAGACCGCGCTGACCGGCGTGGCGCTGATGCACCTGCGCGGCGAGCCGACCAGCGTGGGCGCGGGTTTTGCGCTGGCGCGCGCCAGGCTGCCGCAGATCCTCGGCTATGCGCTGGTCGCCGCCACCGTCGGCCTGCTGCTGCGCATGGTGCAGGAGCGCCTGGGCCTGATCGGCCGCTTCGTGATCGGCCTGATCGGTCTGGCCTGGACGGTGGCTACCTTCCTCGTGGTGCCGGTGCTGGCGAGCAGGGACGTCGGCCCGATCGACGCCGTCAAGCACAGCGTGGAGCTGCTCAAGCGCAGCTGGGGCGAGAACCTGATCGGCCAGGGTGGCATCGGCGTGGTGTTCGGCCTGCTGATGTTCCTGGCGGTGCTGGTCGGCGCGCTGCTGGTCGGTGGCGCCATCGCCATGCATTCGATCGTGGCGGTGGTGGCGGCAGTGGTGATCGTGGTGCTCGGCTTCATCCTGCTCGGGCTGATCCAGTCCGCGCTGCAGGGCATCTACGCGGCGGCGCTCTATCGCTACGCCGAGGCGGGCGAGGCCAGCGCGGGCTTCGACCAGGCGCTGCTGCAGCAGGCGTTCGTGCCGAAGAAGAAATGACGCTGCCGATTCACTCCGCCGGCACCCCGCAGGAGCCCGCCCGCGGGCGATGCTTTTGATGCCGGGAATAGGGAATGGGGAATAGGGAATAGGGAATCGGGAATAGGGAATCGTAAAAGCTAAAAAGCATCGCCCGCGATCGGGCTCCTACACCGACAGCGTCCTTCCGCCGTCGACCCGGAGGATCTGGCCGGTGACGAACGGTGCGTCGCGCAGCAGCCACAGCACGGCGCCGGCCACGTCGTCGGGCGTGCCGGCGCGTTGCAGGGGCGTGCGCGTGAGCATCGCCTGCTGGTCGGCGTAGGGCTTGCCGTCGCTGGGCCACATCACCGCGCCGGGGGCCACGCCGTTGACCCGTACCGCGGGAGCGAGGTCGAGCGCCAGCGAGCGCGTCATCGCCGCCAGTGCGGCCTTGGCCATGCAGTACAGCGGATGGTCGGCGAGTGGGCGTTCGGCATAGATGTCGACCAGGTTGACGATGCTGCCGCGCGTGTCGCGCAGCGCCGGCAGCGCCGCCTGGCACAGGAAGAACGGCGCCTGCGCATTGGAGGCGAACAGGGTGTTCCACTGGTCCGGCGTGGCGCTGCCTACCGGGGTGGGGAAGAACGCGGAGGCGTTGTTGACCAGCGCATCGAGTCGGCCGTAATGCGCCACGATGCGCTCGACGCAGGCCGGCAGTGCAGCCAGCTCGGCGAGGTCGGCCTGCACCGGCAGCACGCTGTTCGCGCGCGACGCCTGCAGTTCCCCGGCCAGTGCATGCGCCTCGTCCGCCGAATGGCGATAGTGCAGCGCCAGGTCGTAGCCGGCCGCGTGCAGAGTGCGCGCGATCACCGCGCCGACGCGGCGCGCGGCGCCGGTGATCAGCGCGACGGGGCGGTCATGGCGTGGCGTCATCATCAGCATCCGGCAGCAAGTCGGTGGTCAGCTTGCCGCAAAGCGGCGCGGGCGTCATCCGCGGTGCGGTTCGCGCGACGGCGTGGCGGCATCGTCGTTCGGATTTTCGTCGAGCTGTTCCATCACGATGTCGCTTTCGAACAGCGCGATCGCGGTGCCCGCCACCTGCCGGGTGTCGTAATAGGCGTAGGCGCCCACGCCGAGCGCGCCGATCGCCGGCAGCCAGCGCGAGGCGCCCTTGCCCAGCGTGCGCTGGGTCAGCTTGATGCCGATCTGTCGTGCGACGCGTTCGATCACGTCGTGCGACATGCGCCGGAACATCAGCCGGTCGCCCATGCGCACCACCAGGTCGCGAAATGCCTGCGCCGCGGTGTGGCGGAACAGGCACCACAGCATCTGCTCGCGCCCCAGCGTGGCGTGGCGACCGTAGGCGGCAGCGATGTCGCTGACCATCTGCGCCTGGATCTTCCAGATCGCGATCAATTCCGGCAGCAGGGTCAGCCAGCCCAGCGGGCCCGGCGGCAGAGCCAGCGAACCGGCGGTGACGGCGGCGCGCCGGGCGGCGCGGTCGGCCAGCCGGCGCGCCGTGGCGGCGGGTTGCGGGCTGTTGCCGATATCGCTGTCGGGTACCTCGCTGACGAAGTCCAGGATCGCGCCGGTAATCCGACCGTGGGCGGCTGGCACGACGACGGCCGGTACCTGCTTGCTGGGTTGGGTCATGCGTGGCTCCGATGGCGGACGCCGGAGGCGCCCGGCGCCTTCGCAGTCTAGAGGCCCCGTGTGAAGCGGGGGCCAACCGTGTGGTCCCCTGCGTGACTTTCGGCCCGGGCGGGTCGTCGGCACATATGAGAATGTTATAACATTACATGATATTCCCCATCTCCGGTCTTCGATGAAAGCCTCCCCGATTGCCCTGGCCCTCGCCGCCGCCGTGCTGGCGGGTGCGGTCCACGCCGCCGAACCCACCCCGATGAATACCGGCGCGCCCGCCGCCGATGGCGGCGGCGGCGGGTCGCCATTGCAGGTGCGGGAGCTGGGCGAAGTGTCGGTTTCCGCCGCGCTGGATCAGGCACGCAATGCGTTGTCGCCGGATACCGGCTCCAGCCAGTACGTGATCGACCACGAGGCGATCGCGCGACTGCCGCTGGGCGCGTCCACGCCGATGAACCAGGTGCTGCTGCAGGCGCCGGGCGTGGTGCAGGATTCCTACGGTGGCGTGCATGTACGCGGTGACCACGCGAACCTGCAGTACCGCATCAATGGCGTGATCATCCCCGAGTCGATCGGCGGCTTCGGGCAGAGTCTCGATGCGCGCACGATCCAGAGCGTGAGACTGCTCGACGGCGCGTTGCCGGCGCAGTACGGCCTGCGCACGGCGGCGGTGGTCGACATCACCACGAAGAGCGGCCACGACCTGGGCAACGGCGGCAGCGTCGGCATCACCGGCGGCAGCAACGCCACGCTGAACCCCAACGCGTCGCTGTGGGGCAGCACCGATCGCTGGAGCTGGTTCTTCACCGGCAACTACATGGAGAACGACGCCGGCATCGAGAATCCCACGCCGAGCAAAAAGCCGATCCACGACCATACCAACCAGGTGAAGGGCTTCGGCGACATCAGCTACCTGATCGACGACGACACCCGCCTGAGCTTGCTGTTCGGCGTCGCCAACAACCGCTACCAGATTCCCAACAACCCCGGGCAAGTGCCGGCCTTCGGCTATCTCGACATGGTGGACTTCAACTCCGCCGAGCTCGACGGACGCCAGCGCGAGACCACCCGCTTCGGCGTGCTGGCGCTGCAAGGCAAGCTGGGCGCGACCGACTACCAGGTGTCGGTGGGCCAGCGCTACAGCCGCCTCGCCTACGCGCCGGACCGGATCGGCGAGCTGATGTTCAACGGCGTCGCCTCCGACGTTACCCGCAGCAATCGCGCCAGCACGTTGCAGGCCGACTTCGCCACGCCGCTGGGTGAGCGCCACACGTTGCGCTACGGCGTTTATGGCAGCTTCGAGCGCGCGGTCAGCGGCAACGACGCCTGGGTGTTCCCGGCCGACGCCGACGGCAACCAGACCAGCACCACGCCGATCAACATCCTCGACGGCAGCCGCCTCACCGCGAAGACGTGGTCGGCCTACGTGCAGGACGGGTGGAACCTCGGCGACGCCTGGACGCTGAACGTCGGCCTGCGCGGCGACCGCTATGAGCTGGTGCGCACGGAAAGCCAGTTGAGCCCGCGTCTGGGCCTGGTCTGGCAAGCCACCGGCAGCACCGTCGTGCACGCCGGCTACTCGCGCTACTTCACCCCGCCGGCGACCGAGATGATCGCCAGCAGCAACATCGCCAAGTTCAATGGCACCACCAACGCGGTGGCGGACGACGGCAACAACATGCCGCTGGCCGAGCGCTCGGACTACTTCGACGTCGGCGTCTCGCAGAACTTCGGCACGGCCTGGACCGTGGGCATGGATGCCTACTACCGCAAGGTCCGGCGCCTGCAGGACGAGGGCCAGTTCGGCTCCGCGCTGGTCTACTCCACCTTCAACTACGCCGCCGGTCGGGTAAAGGGCGTGGAGTTCACCGTCAACTACGATCAGGGGCCATTGTCGGCGTACTTCAACGCATCGCTGGGCAAGGCCATCGGCAAGCGCATCACCACCAGTCAGTACAACTTCGCGCCGGACGACCTGGCCTGGGTCAACAGCCACTGGATCTTCCTCGACCACGACCAGAAGTTCACCTCGTCCGGCGGCATCAGCTATGCGCTGGACGACGCCACCCGCTTCGGCGCCAATTACCTCTACGGCAGCGGCCTGCGCAAGGACGGCGCGGTGCCGAACGGCGCCACGTTGCCGGCGTATTTCCAGCTCAACCTCAACATCGCGCGCGATTTCGCCTTCGAGGAGTTCGGCCAGCTGCACGCGCAACTCGCGCTGATCAACGCGCTGGATCGTACCTACGAGCTGCGCGACGGCAGCGGCATCGGCGTCGGCGCCCCTCAGTTCGCTCCGCGGCGCGGGGTATACCTGAGCGTGCAGAAGGATTTCTGAGGGGCGGGGAATCGGGAATAGGGAATAGGGACAGCAAGAGCGGAACGCGGGCTGGCGGTTGCGGACCATCCGTTATGCTTGCCGCGTTTTCATCACCGGCGACACCGATGCCCTCCCGCCTCCCCGAACCGAGCGCCGACGAGCGCGCCCACTCCGACCGCCTGTTGCAGTTGCTGCGCGAGCAGATCGCCTCGCACGGGCCGATGCCGTTCTCGCAATACATGGAGCGCTGCCTGTACGCGCCGGGGCTGGGCTACTACAGCGCCGGCCGCACCAAGTTCGGCGCGGCCGGCGATTTCGTCACCGCGCCGGAACTGGGTGAGTTGTTCGCGCGTTGCGTGGTGAATGCGTTGCAGCCGGTGCTGGCGATGCTGGGCGAGGAGGCTGATTTCCTCGAACTCGGCGGCGGCAGCGGCGCGTTCGCCGAGGCGGCGTTGAAGACGCTGGCAGCCGGCGACACCTTGCCGCGGCGATACCTGATCCTGGAACCCAGTGCCGACCTGCGCGAGCGCCAGCGCGAACGCCTGCAGGCGAACCTGCCGGCAGAGCTCAACGCGCGCGTGGCATGGCTGGATCGCCCGCCCGAGCAGGACTGGCGCGGCGTGTTGTTCGCCAACGAGGTGATCGACGCGCTGCCGGCCACCCGTTTCGCGATGCGCGACGGCGAGGTGTTCGAGGAATACGTGGCGCTGGACGGGGAGGGGCGATTGATGCGCGTCGATCGTCCGGCCGATGCGCTGGTCGCCGGTGCGGTGCGGCACGTCGAACGCGACCTCGGCGCCGAGTTCGCCGACGGCTACCGCTCCGAACTGCTGCCGCAGTTGCCGTACTGGATCCAGGCCGTGGCCGGGGCGCTGGTCGCCGGCGTGATGCTGTTCGTCGATTACGGCTACGTGCGCCGCGAGTACTACCTGGCCGAGCGCGACGACGGCACCTTGATGGCGCACTACCGCCACCACGCGCACAACGATCCGCTGTACCTGCCCGGCCTGAACGACCTCACCGCGTCGGTGGATTTCACCGCGCTGGCCGAGGCCGGCAACAGCGCCGGTTTCGGCGTGGCCGCGTACATGCCGCAGGCGCAGTTCCTGATCGGCGCGGGCTTGCAGCAAGTGTTCGAGCAGCTGCAGCCGGCGGATGAACGCGGCCGCCTGCAGCTGGCGCAGCAGGCCAAGAAGCTGATGCTGCCCGAGCAGATGGGCGAGCGCTTCCAGGCGATGCTGCTGGCACGCGGCCTGGAAGCGCTGCCGTTGCCGGCCGAGCTGCTGGCCGCCGACCAGGGCGGCCGGCTTTGAGCTAGCCCGCGACGGGTCCGGCGGTCGGCGGCGCAACGGCCGTCGACGTGGCCGGTGCCGATGCAGCTGGCGCGGGAACGGACGCGGCCGGCGCCGGCAGCGGCTCCACCTTCGTCGAATCCTCCGGCCGCCGCCGCATGGCGCCGCTGGCGAACTGCTCGCTGGCCACCTGGTAATACGCCACCGCGTCGTCGATCAGCGATTGCCGCAGCGGCTGCACCGGCGTGGCGTCGCCGGTGGCGTAGTCCGGCTTGAGCTGTTCCAGCCGGCGCCGTGGTTCCAGGATGGTGAGCACGTCGTCCTGCAGATAGCCGAGCTTTTCGTAGGTGCCGGGGAAGGCGTGCTCGCGCTCCGGCGGCAGCGCGAACAGGTCGTGGCCGAAGAAGCGCGTGCGGTAGCTGAAATTGAGCATGCCCAGCAGGGTCGGCGGGATGTCCAGCTGGCCCATCAGCCGCTGCACGCGTTCGGGCTTGAAGTGTGCCGGCGCGTAGATCCACAGCGGGATGTGGTAGCGGTTGATCGGCAGGCTGGTCTTGCCCGCACTGGAGGCACAGTGATCGGCGGTGATCACGAACACGGTGTCGTCGAAATACGGCTTGGCGCGCGCACGTTTGATGAAATCGCCGATCGCCCAGTCGGTGTAGGCCACCGCGCCGGCGCGTGACTGGTTGGGAAACTTCACCCGGTTGTCGGGGAAGGTGTACGGCCGGTGGTTGGAGGTGGTCATGATGTGCAGGAAGAACGGCTTGCCCTGCGCGTGGATTTGGTCCATCTGGCCCAGCGCCAGGGTGTACAGATCCTCGTCGGCCACGCCCCACACGTTCTGGCCGTGGATGGTGGCGTCCTTGGGTATGTCGCGCCGATCCACGTCGCGGTAGCCGTTGTGGCCGAAGAAATAGTTCATGTTGTCGAACTGGCCGTAACCGCCGTAGACGAAGTCCGACTGGTAGCCGCGATCGTTGAAGATGCTCGCCAGCGAGAACAGGTCCTCGTTGTCGTGCTCGCGGATCAGCGAATCGCCCGGTGTCGGCGGCACCGACAGCGCCAGCGCCTCCAGCCCGCGCACCGTGCGTGTGCCGTTGGCGTAGAGGTTGTCGAAGAACACGCTGTGATCGACCAGCGAATCGAGATACGGGGTGAGCTGCTGCTGGTTGCCGAACGTGGCCAGGTAGTCGCCGGACAGGCTCTCCACGCTGATCAGCACCACGTTGAGATGCTTCTCCGGGCCGACGTGGCGGATTGCGCGGGTGAGGTCGCGCGGGTCGTCGCTGATGAAGGTGGCGTCCGGCGTCTGCAGCAGTTCGCGCAGTCGCGCATAGGCCTGGTCGTCGGGCAGGGTGCGGTAGAACTTGGCGTAGTCCAGGTGCGAGGAGCGGAACGCGGCGAAGAACTGGTAGATGCCGTTGCCGGCCAGTTCGTCGACGTAGGTGTTGCCGGTGCGATCCTTCATGCCGCCGTTGACGGCGAACACGGAGACCACCGTCAGCACCAGCCAGAGCAGCACCAGCTTGCCGCGCTGCCACAGCCGGCTGCCGCTGTCGCGCGCGCGCAGGCCACGGCGGCCGACGAAGAAGATCACCAGCGCCAGCGCCACCAGCAGCGCCAGCCAGCGCCAGATCGGGTAGGACTCCCGGATGTTGCCGATCACCTCGGTGGTGTAGACCAGATAATCCACCGCGATGAAATTGAAGCGAACGCTGAACTCGTTCCAGAACACCAGTTCGGAAGCGGCGATGAACAGCAGCCCGTAGACCAGCAGCAGACCGAAGCCGTACACCACCCACTGGCCGGCACGCGAGGTGTAGGTGAACCCGGCCAGCGGCAGCACGAACAGGAACGGCAGGATCGCCGGCCAGGTCACCTTGAGCGTGGCGTGGTAGATCACGTGCAAGGCACCCACGCACAGCACGCAGGCGAGCGTCACGCCGAGCGCGTACAGCAGCCAGCGCAGCAGCGGCGGCGTGCGGCCGGAGCGGGTCGGCACCAGCCACAGCAGCAGCACCATCGGCCACGCCACATAGACGAAGGTCACCAGGTCGTAGCCCAGCCCCACGCCGAACGCATAGAGCAGGTTCAGCGGCGTGTGCGGCACGTTGCTGCCGGACATTACCAGCAGCACCACGCGGGTGACGAAGGTGATCGCCAGGTAGGTGATGCCCAACCACCACAGGGGTCGGAAGCGCTGGCGCAGCGGCGAGGGCGCGGTGAACAGGTCGGACACGGATGACTCCAGCGGGTGGGCCGATCCCCCGATCGGCAATCCGCTCTTTATACCGCGGATCAGCTTTGCGGATGCTTTGCCTTCACCGCGGCGATCGCGTCGATGCGTGCCGACGCCATCGCCTTGCCAATCGCCGGGCCGGCCAGGCCGGCGGCGACGAAGCCGGCGGCGTCGATCGCCGCGGCGGCATCGCGGCAGGCGCGCAGGTGGTCGGCCTGCGGGTACGCATCGAGCGCATGTCCCGTGCGGCCGCGCTTGTCCGCCATGCAGGCCGCGAGGAACGTATCCAGCCGCGCCGGGCGCCGCAGCGCGTCGAGTGCGCTCAGCAGTTTCAACACCGTCGCGGGCTTCAGCTCGAACGCGCGGTGCGCGTTCAGGTGCTCGCGGCAGACCAGCTCGGCCAGCGCGGCATGTTCGGCAGGTACCTTCAGCCGTGCGGCCAGCGCGCGCAGCGGTTTCACGCCGCGCTGCTCGTGGCCGACGTGGCGCGGCAGTTCGTGCGCCGGGGTCAGCGCCTTGCCGAGGTCATGGGTCAGCGCGCAGAAGGCGACCAGGTCGTCGCCCGGCGCCAGCTGCGCCGCCTGGTCCAGCACCAGTTCCAGGTGAACGCCGCTGTCGATTTCCGGGTGGAACTCGGCGCGCTGCGGCACGCCGTACAGCGCGTCGACCTCGGGAAACAACACCGCCAGCGCGCCGCATGCGCGCAGCACGCGCAGGAACGCCGCCGGCTGCGCCTCGCCCAGCGCCTTGCGCGTCTCCGCCCAGACCCGTTCCGGCACCAGGTGATCGACTTCGCCGTCGCGCACCATCTGCTGCATCAGCGTCATCGTCTCCGGCGCCACCGTGAAACCCAGCGGGGCGAAGCGCGCCGAAAAGCGCGCCATCCGCAACACGCGCACCGGATCTTCGGCGAAGGCCGGCGACACATGCCGCAGCACCCGCGCGGCGATGTCGCGCACGCCGCCGAACGGGTCGGTCAGCACGCCGTGCGCATCCTCGGCAATCGCGTTAATGGTGAGGTCGCGCCGCGCCAGGTCCTGCTCCAGCGTCACGCTCGCATCGGCCTGGAACACGAAGCCGTGATAACCGCGCCCGCTCTTGCGCTCGGTGCGCGCCAGCGCATATTCCTCGCCCGTCTCCGGGTGCAGGAACACCGGGAAATCCTTGCCCACCGGACGGTAGCCGCGCGCCAGCAGGTCCTCGGGCAGCGCGCCGACCACCACGTAATCGCGGTCGCCCGCCGAGCGTCCCAGCAATTTGTCGCGCACCGCGCCGCCGACCAGATAGGTTTGCATCCGGACATGATGCCATGCCCGCCCCGTCACGCCGTGCGTTGACCGTCGCGGGCGAGGGGTGGAACATGCGCTCGGCGACATCGGACGGACCGTGCGTCCTTCCTGTCCGCGCGTGATCGCGCCGCCGCCATGAGTTGCCGCAACAGGGGGGCATCATGCTGGGCAGATTCATTTCCTCCGGTCATTACGCCGAACTGCTCGCCCGAGGTCTTCAAGCCGGGCCGCGCATGCTCGAGCTCGACCCCGCGCAACTGGCTCGTCACTACAATCGGCAGCCGTTCGCGTTCGCCCATGCCTTGGCCGGCAACGAATACTTCGCATTGCCTCGCCTGTTCGACCTGTGCCGGCGCATGGATCCACGCAAGATCCGCTACCGGGTCGGCGAGATTCCCGACAACGCGCACTTCGACAGTTCATTCGATCGGTACAAGGCAGGCCTGAGCCTTGAAAAGGCGATCGATCGATTCGAGGAAGAGCGTGCCTACGTCGTCATCTACAACCCCGAGCTGGACCCGGAATACCGGGTGGTCATCGAAGGTGTGCTGGCCGAGATCGCCGCGCACACCGCCGCGCTCGATCCGGGACTGACCTGGTACTCGACCTACATCTTCATTTCCACACGCGATGCCGTCACCCCTTATCACATGGACCGGGAGATGAACTTCCTGTGCCAGATCCGCGGCACCAAGCGCGTGCAGCTGTGGGATTCGGCCGACGAGGAGGTGATGACCGACGCGCAGAAGGATCTGCTGCTCGCCCACATCGGCGAGCGGCCACCGTTCCGGGATGCGCTCGAGAGCAAGGCGAGCACATTCAACCTGGTCCCCGGCCTGGGCGTGCATCAGCCGTTCATTGCCCCACACCGGGTGTACACCGGAAAGGAGCTGTCGGTGACTTTGGCAGTCACCTATCGCACGCGTGGCTCGGACGTGCGCACGGCTGCGCACGTCTTCAATGCGAAACTGCGTCGGCTCGGCTGGCGGCCACAGCCGGTCGGCCGCTACCGCACACTCGACCGCTGCAAGGCGACTGGCTTGCGTCTGTTCCGGCGTGGACGCGGCCTGCTCGGGGGCCGGGACGGCGGATCGGCGTGAACGCCGCGGCGCTCAGTACGCGAACTCGCGGAACACCGGGTCCACGCTGCCGCCCCAGGCGCCGTGGAACAGTTCGAGCTTGCGCTCGGCCGGGGTCTGGTTGGCCTGCACGATTTCGAGCAGCGGTTCGAGGAAGATGCTCTCGTCGGCGCCGTTCTTGTTGAGGCGGGCGCGCCGCTTGAGGCCGTGGGCGGCGATCTGCAGGGCCTGTTCGGCGAGATCGCGCACGCTGCCGCCGCGGAACGGCAGTTTCAGCGCGTGCTTCGGTACGCCGTCACGCAGGGCATGGCGTTCGGCGGTGCTGAAATCCTTGACCAGGTCCCAGGCCGCGTCCAGCGCCTGCTGGTCGTACAACAGGCCGACCCAGAACGCGGGCAGGGCGCACAGCCGGTTCCACGGGCCGCCGTCGGCGCCGCGCATCTCCAGGTACTGCTTCAGGCGCACCTCGGGGAAGGCGGTGGTGAGGTGGTCGGCGAAGTCCTTCATGGTGGCATGCACGCCCGGCAGCGCGGGCAGTTCGCCGGCCATGAACTTCTTGAAGTCCTGCCCGGCGAGGTCGAGGTACTGGCCGTTCTGCAGGCTGAAGTACATCGGCACGCCCAGGATGTAGTCGACGTAGCGCTCGTAACCGAAACCGTCGGCGAAGACGAAGTCGAGCATGCCGGTGCGATCGGCATCGGTATCGGTCCAGATGTGCGAGCGATACGACAGATAGCCGTTTGGACGTCCCTCGGTGAACGGCGAATCGGCGAACAGCGCGGTGGCGACCGGCTGCAACGCGAGGCTGGTGCGGAACTTCTTCACCATGTCCGCCTCGGACGAAAAATCCAGGTTCACCTGCACCGTGCAGGTGCGCGTCATCATGTCCAGGCCGAGCGAGCCGACCTTGGGCATGTACTCGCGCATGATCTTGTAGCGGCCCTTGGGCATCCACGGCATCTCGTCGCGGCGCCATTTCGGCTGGAAGCCCATGCCGAGGAAACCCAGCCCCATGCCCTCGGCGACCGAGCGCACGTCCTTCAGGTGCGAATTCACCTCGGCGCAGGTCTGGTGGATCGTCTCCAGCATCGCGCCGGACAATTCCAGTTGCCCGGCCGGCTCCAGCGTGATGGAGGCGCCGTTGCGCGACAGCGCCACCGGGTTCTCGCCTTCGCGCGCCACGTCCCAGCCGTAGCGGGTGGCCAGGGTCTCCAGCAGCACCTTGATGCCGCGATCGCCTTCGAAGGTGGGTGGGCGCAGGTCGTCGGTGCGAAAACCGAACTTCTCGTGCTCGGTGCCGATGCGCCAGGCCTCGCGTGGCTTTTCGCCAGCCGCCAGGTAATCGGCGAGCTGCTGGCGCCCCGCGATCGGGATGCTCTTGACGGCGCTGGGTATGGACACGGGGAAAGCCTCGCTGGAAGTGCGCACCACGTTGGGGCTGCGGCGCGGGCACAAAAGGGGGTGACAGGAAATAATTGTACGCGAGGGTACAGATGAGCCGGGAATAGGGAGTAGGGAATAGGGAATCGGAAAAGCGTCGCCTGGGCGGCGCGTTTGTCCGGTGGAAGAACCCGGGGGTCGAAAAACAGCGGGGCCGGCATGAAGCCGGCCCCGCTGCGACGCTCTTCTATTCCCTATTCCCTATTCCCGGCTCTTCACCGCTTCATCGAATTGAAGAACTCGTCGTTGGACTTGGTGTTCTTCATCTTGTCGAGCATGAACTCCATCGCGGCCAGCTCGTCCATCGGATGCAGCAGCTTGCGCAGGATCCAGATCTTGGCCAGCAGGTCCGGGTCGATCAGCAGGTCCTCGCGGCGGGTGCCGGAGCGGTTGATGTCGATGGCCGGGTAGACGCGCTTCTCGGAGATGCGGCGGGACAGGTGCACTTCCATGTTGCCGGTGCCCTTGAACTCCTCGTAGATCACCTCGTCCATCTTGGAGCCGGTTTCGATCAGCGCGGTGGCGATGATGGTCAGCGAGCCGCCTTCCTCGACGTTGCGCGCGGCGCCGAAGAAGCGCTTCGGGCGCTGCAGCGCGTTGGCGTCCACGCCGCCGGTTAGCACCTTGCCTGAGCTGGGCACCACGGTGTTGTAGGCGCGGGCGAGGCGGGTGATCGAGTCGAGCAGGATCACCACGTCCTTCTTGTGCTCGACCAGGCGCTTGGCACGCTCGATCACCATCTCGGCGACCTGCACGTGGCGCACGGCCGGCTCGTCGAAGGTCGAGCTGATGACCTCGGCGCGCACGGTGCGGGCGATCTCGGTGACTTCCTCCGGCCGCTCGTCGACCAGCAGGATCATCACGTGCGCTTCAGGATGGTTGTAGGTGATCGCCTGGGCGACGTTCTGCAACATCATCGTCTTGCCGGATTTCGGCTGCGACACGATCAGGCCGCGCTGGCCCTTGCCGATCGGCGCGATCAGGTCGAGGATGCGGCCGGTGATGTCCTCGCTCGAACCGTTGCCGCGCTCCAGCTTGAACGCCTTGCGCGGGAACAGCGGGGTGAGGTTCTCGAACAGCATCTTGTTCTTCGATGCTTCCGGCGGGTCGCCGTTGATCGTCTCCACCCGCAGCATGGCGAAGTAGCGCTCGCCTTCCTTCGGATGCCGCACGCGGCCGGTGATGTAGTCGCCGGTGCGCAGGTTGAAACGGCGGATCTGGCTGGGGCTGACGTAGATGTCGTCGGGGCCGGCCAGGTAGCTCTCGTCGGCCGAGCGCATGAAGCCGAAGCCGTCCTGCAGGATTTCCAGCACGCCCTCGGCCCAGATGCCGCCGCCGGAGCGGGCGTGCGCCTTGAGCACGTTGAAGATCACGTCCTGCTTGCGGGCGCGGGCGATGCCTTCGTGCAGGCCCAGCGACTCGGCGAACTCCAGCAGCTGCGGCGCTTTCATGCGCTTGAGCTCGGTGAGGTTGATCAGGCGGGTGTCGCTGCCCGGATCGGCATTGTCGTCGTCCATCGGCAGGCCGTTCGGGTTCGGGCGCTGGTGGCGCTCGCCCTGCTGGCGCTGCTGGTTGTTGCGTTCGCCGCGCTCGTTGCGGCGGCGCCGGCCGCGGCCCTCGCGACCTTCGCGGGGGCCGTTCTGGCCCGGGTTGGAACCCTGGCCCGGGTTCTGGCCGGGGTTCTGGTTGGCATTGGGGTTGGTGCCAGCGGATTCTGCGTGCGCCGGTGCGCTGCTCGGCGTGGCCGCGGCTTCCGTGACTGCGGGAGCGGGAACGGGCGTCGGCGCCGGTGCGGCGGGCGCAGGCGGTTCGCTGGCGGGCGGCGCCTTGTCGGGCGCGGCGGCCTTGGCGCTGGCGCCGCTGTCGTCGGTGGTCGCGGTGGCTTTCGCGGCGGCGCGGCGCGGCGCGCGGGCGCGCGGCTCGGGCTTGCCTTCGCTCACGGGGCTGGCATCGGCGCCCCGGGTTTCGGGCGGAGTCTGGTTATCGGTATCGGACACGGGCAATCCTCGCGGGGCGCCGTTGAGTTGCAGGAGGGAGGGTGTGCGTCGCGCGGAAGGCGCAAGGGGACAGGACTGTCCCGACGGACGCGGATCAATCTAGCACCCGCCGTGGGGCGGCGTAAAGCGGGGCAGGCCTGCCGGACGGTGCCGGACAGGCTGCGACGGACGGGTGGCTTGCGGGAAGTTCAGATGGCCTTGTCGATCATCTGGGTCAGCTGGCCCTTGCTGACGGCGCCGATCTGGGTCGCCTCGACCTTGCCGTTCTTGAACACCATCAGGGTCGGGATGCCGCGCACGCCGTAGGCGCGCGGGGTCTGCTGGTTCTCGTCGATGTTGACCTTGACCACGCGCAGCTTGCCTTCGTACTGCTGGGCCAGCTCGTCCAGCATCGGCGCGATGGCCTTGCACGGGCCGCACCACTCCGCCCAGAAATCCAGCAGCACCGGGGTTTCGGATTTGAGCACCTGCTGTTCGAAGGCGTCGTCGTTCACATGGGTAATCAGGTCGCTCACCGGGGATCTCCGTGGCTGGGGGGTACGCAAAAACTGCAGGCAAAGGACAATGGGGTGGCCGACGCCACAATACAAGGAGTGGCGTCATCGGCTACACTCAGGCGCCCATGAAGCATGGGTTGGGCTGTGAGGGAGGAGGGCCGGTACGGCCAGCGTCCATTCCAGCGTAACCCCGGGCACGATTCAAGGGCGGTCCTTGCAGACCGCTTTCGGGCCGCCGTCATAACCGGCGTCGCACGCCGCGGCGCGACCTTGCCGACCCCCGGGATTGCACGCTTCACTGCGCCACGCGCACCCGTCCTGCACCGTTTCGCGCCGATCAGCGGCCGCCAAAACGGGTGCAGCGCATCACGCCGCCCCAAGGCAAGGTTCCCAGTTCCCCATATGTCCCAAACCGTACTCACCGATACCTTTTTCACCAACTTCGATCTTCATCCGCTGCTGCAGCAGGGCCTGGACGACAGCGATTTCACCCGCTGCACGCCGATCCAGGAAATGACCCTGGCGCCGGCGCTGGCCGGGCGCGACGTCGCCGGCCAGGCGCAGACCGGCACCGGCAAGACCTGTGCCTTCCTGGTCGCGCTGATGAATCGCCTGCTCACCACCCCGGCCGTGGCCAACCGCAAGGATTCGGACCCGCGCGCCCTGATCATCGCGCCGACGCGCGAGCTGGCCATCCAGATCGACAAGGACGCCCGCGCGATCGGCCGCCACACCGGGCTGAAGACCGCGCTGATCTACGGCGGCGTCGATTACGACAAGCAGCGCCAGCAGCTGAAGGACGGCTGCGACATCATCATCGCCACCCCCGGCCGCCTGCTCGACTACCACAAGCAGGGCGTGTTCAGCCTCAACAGCGTCGAGGTGATGGTGGTCGACGAGGCCGACCGCATGTTCGACCTCGGCTTCATCAAGGACGTGCGCTTCATCTTCCGCAAGCTGCCGCCGCGCGAGCAGCGCCAGGTGCTGCTGTTCTCCGCCACGCTCAGCCTGCGCGTGCTGGAGCTGGCCTACGAGCACATGCACGACGCCGAGAAGCTGGTGGTGGAGAGCGATCACGTCACCGCCGACAAGGTGCGCCAGGTGGTCTACTTCCCGGCCAAGGAAGAGAAGATGCCGCTGCTGCTGAACCTGATCGACCAGCACAAGCCCACGCGCAGCATCATTTTCGTCAACACCCGGGCCGCCGCCGAGCGCGTCACCGAGCGCGTGAAGCGCCACGGCTGCCGCGTCGGCGCGATCTCCGGCGACGTGCCTCAGTTGAAGCGGCAGAAGCTGCTGCAGCGCTTCCAGGACGGCCAGCTCGACATCCTGGTGGCCACCGACGTGGCCGCGCGCGGCCTGCACATCCCGCACGTCAGCCACGTGTTCAACTACGACCTGCCGCACGAGGCCGAAGACTACGTGCACCGCATCGGCCGCACCGCCCGACTCGGCGCCGAGGGCGACGCGATCAGCTTCGCCTGCGACCTGTACGCGATGAGCCTGCCGGACATCGAGGCCTATATCGGCCAGAGCATCCCGGTGGCGTCGATCGACCCGGCCTGGCTGGTGATGCCCAAGCCGCACGCGATCGACGCCGAGTTTGCCGCGAACGCGGCGGCCGACAGCGCGGCGTTCGGCGACGTGGTGCCGCCGCGGCCGGGCGAGAAGCCGCGCCGTTCCGGTGGTGGCAGCCGCCACGGTGGCCGCGACGGCGAACGCAGTGCATCGAGGCCGCGGCGCGAACACAAGCCGGCCGTGACCGGGACGCCGGCCGTGGTGGCGGTGGCCGCGCCGGCGCCCGCAGCCGCCGACGGCAACGCCGCTCCCGCGAACGCCGGTGTCGAGGGCACGCGCAAGCCGCGCCGCCGCCGTGGCGGCCGCAACCGCCGGCGCGAGGGTGCGCCGACTGCTGCCGAGGCGACCACGCCGACGCAGGCGGCCTCCACCGCTCACCACGGCGGGCGTGGCGAGCGTCGTCCGCCGCGCGAGCGCACGGCCGGTGAAGCATCCGCTGCCGTCCATTCCCGTCCGTCGCGCCAGGTCGCGGTGACCTCCGGCAAGACCACCGGGCACGTGCATCCGGGCAAGCCCGGCCTGTTCCGCCGGCTGACCCGGCTGTTCACCGGCAAGTAACCACGCACGCTCCGCGCTGGCGCCGGCCATCGCGCGGCGTCGGCGCCACGCCTTCGCCGTTGCCGGCAGCCGCACCTGGTTGCTTCGCTTCCCTTATCCTTGGGGTCGGCATGACCACATCCAGGCGCGGGGAGCGGCGGTGATCCAGTTCGATCAAGTCAGCAAACGCTACGAAGGCGGCCACGAGGCGCTGTCGCAGCTGTCCTTCGAGGTGCCTGACGGCGAGATGGCGTTCGTCACCGGCCACTCCGGTGCCGGCAAGAGCACCTTGCTCAAGCTGCTCGGGCTGATCGAGCGCCCGTCGCACGGCGTGATCAGCATGGACGGCAAGAAGCTGTCGAAGATCCGCGCCAGCGGCGTGCCGAAGTGGCGCCGGCGGGTCGGCATGGTGTTCCAGGACCACCGGCTGCTGATGGACCGCACGGTGTTCGCCAACGTGGAGCTGCCGCTGGTGATCGGCGCGGTGGCGCGCGCCGAGCGCGCGCGCCGGGTGCGTGCGGCGCTGGAGAAGGTCGGCCTGCTCGCCTACGAACGGCAGTTGCCGGCCACGCTGTCCGCCGGCGAGCAGCAGCGCGTGGGCATCGCCCGCGCGATCGTGGCGCGACCGGCGCTGCTGATTGCCGACGAGCCCACCGGCAACCTCGATCCGCAGCTGGCGCTGGAGATCATGGCGCTGTTCGCCGAATTCCAGCAGGTCGGCACCACCGTGCTGGTGGCCAGCCACGACCTGCCGCTGATCAAGCGCATGAAGAAGCGCGTGATCGTGCTCGATCACGGCCGGCTGGTGGCCGACCTGGCCGCGCAGGAGGTGTTGTGAACAGGACGCCCGAGCAGCACGCCGCGCCCGCCGACACGCCGGCGCGCAACGAACACAGTCGCGGCCGGCGCTTCGCCAGCTGGCGCGAGCACCATGGCTGGAGCGCCGCGGCGAGCCTGCGCCGCCTCGCCGCGCGCCCGCTGGGCAGCATGCTGACGATCGCCGTGATGGGCCTGGCGCTGTCGCTGCCGCTGGCCTTCTACCTGCTGCTGGGCAACGTGCAACGGCTGGGCGATGCGCTGGGCCAGAACCCGGCGATCAGCGTGTTCCTGAAGACGGACCAGAGCGCGCAACAGGCGCAGCTGCTGGCCAGCGACTTGGGCGCGCGCGCCGAAGTGGCGTCGGTGGCGATCAAGACACCGCAGCAGGGCATGGACGAGCTGGCGACGATGCAGGGTTTCTCCGGCGCGCTGCAGACGCTTGGCGACAACCCGCTGCCCTACGTGTTGCAACTGCAGCCGCGCGACGGCGTCAGCGCCGCGGCGCTGGAACGACTGGTGGCCGACGTGCGCGCGATGCGCAGCGTCGAGCTGGTGCAGGACAGCGGCCACTGGCGCCAGCGGCTGGAAGCGCTGCTGGGCGTGGGCAATCGCATCGTGCTGATCGTCGCCTCGCTGCTCGCGCTGGCGGCGCTGCTGGTGGTGGGCAACACGGTGCGGGTGGACATCGCCAGCCGCAGCGAGGAGATCGGCGTGCTGCTGCTGGTCGGCGCCGGCAAGGCGTTCGTGCGCCGGCCGTATCTGTACGCGGGGATCTGGTACGGCTTGTTCAGCGGCATCCTCGCCGCTGCGCTGGCGGTGGCGATCGAGCTGGCGCTGGCGCAGCCGGTGGCGCGGCTGAGCGCGGCGTACGATGGCCAGTTGCAGGTGGGCGGGCTGCCGGCTTGGCTGTTGCTGGCCGTGCCGGTGGCGGCCGCGCTGCTGGGCTGGCTCGGCGCGCGCCTGGTCAGCGCCTGGCAACTGCGCCAGATCGCGTGATGGCGCGGCGCGGCGGTGACGTGAATCGCAGCCGGCGGCGCGCCGCTTCGGGCATCATCGACGGATCGGGGGTGCGCTCTTCGGCACGGATCGCGGATCAGTCGGGTGAGTGAGGCATGAGTACAAACATCAGCGGTCGTCTGCTGACCGAGGCACCGCGCGTGCTGGTGGTCGACGGTTCGCGCGTGGTGCGCAAGTTGATCGGGCGCGTGCTGAACGAGGAGCTGCCGGGAGTGGAGGTGGTCGGCTGCGACACCGGCGCGGAGGCGCAGCAGGTGCTCGGCGAAGGCGCCTTCGACTTCGTCACCGTCGCGCTGCGTCTGCCGGACATGGACGGCCTGGAGCTGGCGAAGTTCGTGCGCGAATCCGGCGCGCAGGCCTACGTGCCGATCGTGGTGGTGTCCGGCGACGTGGACGCGCGCCTGCACCGCCGTTCGCTGGGCGAGCACGTCACCGATTACTTCGACAAGGCGCTGGGTTTCCAGGCGCTGGCCGAGTTCATCCGCGGCTACGTCAGCCCGCAGGTCAGCGCCGAGGGCAGCGTGTTGTACGTGGAAGACAGCCGGGTAGTGGCACTGGCCACCCGCCGCATGCTGGAGAAGATCGGCCTGACCGTGCGCCACGTGGTGAGCGTGGAGGATGCGATCGCCCTGCTGGAAACCGACCGCGCGCTGGGCTGGATCGGCGCCGACGTGGTGCTGACCGACGTCAGCCTGAAAGGCGAGCTGACCGGCGGCGACCTGCTCGAACACATCCGCAACGTGTTCGGTTACGGCAAGGGCCGCCTGCCGGTGCTGGTGATGACCGGCGACGAGAACCCGGCCAACCAGACCGCGCTGATCCGCGCCGGCGCCAATGACCTGGTCGAAAAGCCGGTCGAGGAAAAATTGCTGATCACCAAGCTCCTGTTCCAGCTGCGCGTGGCGCGCCACCTGCGCGAGCGCGAGCAGGCCGACCAGGACGCATGAGCGGGCATCCGGTCAGGCTGGAGCCGTCCTGGAAGGCGCGCATCGGCGATTACCTGCTGCGGCCGGACATGCAGACGCTGGCCGCCTTCCTGCGCGAAGAAAAGCAGGAAGGCAAGCGCATTTACCCGCCCGGGCCGGAGATCTTCGCCGCGTTCGCACACACACCGTTCGACGCCGTGCGGGTGGTGATCCTGGGCCAGGACCCGTACCACGGCCCCGGTCAGGCCCACGGCTTGTGCTTCTCGGTGCGCCCCGGTGTGCGGGTGCCGCCGTCGCTGGAGAACATCTTCAAGGAGATCCAGCGCGAGCCGGGCATCCCGCGGCCCGATCACGGCTGCCTCACGCCGTGGGCAGAGCGCGGCGTGCTGCTGCTCAACAGCGTGCTGACGGTGGAAGAGGGCCGCGCCGGTGCGCACGCGAACCGGGGCTGGGAAGGCTTCACCGATGCGGCGATCGATGCGCTCAATCGCGAGCGGGAGGGCCTGGTGTTCCTGCTATGGGGCTCGTACGCGCAGCGCAAGGGCCAGCTGATCGACGCCCGGCGCCACTGCGTGCTGAAGTCGGTGCACCCCTCGCCCCTGTCGGCGCACCGCGGCTTCCTCGGCTGCGGGCATTTCGCCGCCGCCAACCGTTATCTGCAGGACCGCGGCGAGCCGCCGGTCGACTGGTCGCTGCCGCCCCGCAGTGCCTTGCAGGCTGCTTTCAAGCCTGCCTGAATACGGTCGGGCGTGGCGCAAATGGCGGCGCCCTCCGGAAGGGCTTTGGACGACTCAGTCGAAGCCGGCTGGCATGGTGATTTGTACCGGGCGGCCTGCCCTGCAGCTTGCGGCTTGCCGGTTCTTCTTACACGATAATGGGATTGGATCGATTCAATATGGAATGGGGAGCATTTTGAGCCATCCACGCCAAATTACGCTGAACGATATTGCGCGTGTCTGCGGCGTATCGCGTTCAACGGTATCGCTGGTGCTCCGCGGAAGCCCGTTGGTGCATGCCGATACCCGTCGTCAGGTCGAGGCGGAGATGCGGCGCCAGGGTTACGTCTACAACCGTGCCGCGGCCACGTTGCGCCGGCGCGTGTCCACCGCGGTGGCCCTGGTCATCAACGATCTGTCCAATCCGTTCTTCGCCGAGTTTGCCGCCGGTGCCGACGAAGCGCTGGGCGCGAAGGGCTACGTCACGCTGCTGGGCAGCAGCAACGAATCTCCCGCGCGGCAGCGCCAGGTGCTTGGATCGCTGATGGAACATCATCCGGCCGGGATCATCCTTTCGCCGGCCGAAGCCAGCGAGGCGGTCGATATCGAGTTGGCGATCGGCCCGCATACTCCATTGCTGGTGTTCAACCGCGCACTGATCGAGTCACGCCCTGCTGGTTTCGAATACGATTTTCTGGGCCTGGACAACCGTGGCGGCACGCGTACAGCCACGGAGCACCTGCTTTCCCTCGGCCATCGGCGTATCGCCTTCTACGGCGGTCACGCGGATTCCAGTTCATGCCGGGAGCGCCGACTCGGCTACCAGGATGCGTTGCGCGAAGCGGGCATCGTCTTTGACGAGGGCTGGATGATCGAGACCACACCCACCAGGCTCGCGGCCAGTGCGCATGCCGGCGCGCTGTGCGCAATCGATCCCGCGCCTACGGCCGCCGTCTGCTACAACGATGCGGTAGCGTTGGGCCTGATGCTCGGCTTGGCCAGGCTGGGCCGCCATCCCGGCATTGATTTTGCCGTCACCGGCTTCGACGACATTCCCGAAGCCGCGGTCGGTATTCCGCCGCTTACCACCATGAGCGCCGATCCGCGCGCACGCGGTCGCCAGGCCGCCGAACTTCTGCTGCAGCGTGCGGCGAATCCCTCGCCGCTGCCGCGCAGATCCGTCGTCGTGGATGTACAACTGACCAGGCGCGAGAGCACTCCGCATGTCCTCACGAGCTGATTTTCCGACGTGCAGTGCGACGTTTCCGGCGGATGCAAGCCGGTACCTTCCGCGTCACTGGCCCGCATGACGCGGCGCAGCATGCATTCGATGGAGACACATGCTAAAAAGGCCCCGTCTTTAGATCGATCTAAATTTGGGGGAAAGGGAACCTTCTGAACTCGCGCATGGCGGCGGAAGTGAGCTGAGGCTTCCCTTGGTGTAAATTTAGATCGATCCAAATGACGTGTACTTGTTGCAGCCGCTCATTCAGGCCTAGAGGGGATCGAGATGGAACAAGCATCATGCATGTGTATTCGCAATTCATTGTTCGCCGCCATTGCCGTCGCAATGACCGCTGCAGTGGTGCCGGCGGGCGCCTTTGCGCAGGAGGCGATAAGCGGGGAGTCAGCATCCAGGAACGTGCAAGCCAAGAATCTGGATGCTGTTCTTGTCACCGGTTCGCGCACCAGCACCCGAACGGTTGAGAACAGCTCCGCGCCTATCGACGTGGTCAGCGCCGAGGATCTCGTTGCCACTGGCAAAGGCGACCTGCTGCAAGCGTTGCTGACAAAGCTGCCTTCGCTGAGCCTGCAAACATATGGCAGCGGCCTGGATAACCAGGTGCGCGGCGCGATGCTGCGCAACCTGTCGCCCGGCTACACCCTGGTGCTGGTCAACGGCAAGCGCCGCAATGTCAGTGCCTATACCAGCGACACCAGCTTCCCTGGCCAGAACTACACTGATATCGCGTTGATTCCGATGAGCGCGATCGATCACATCGAAGTGCTGCGCGACGGTGCCTCGGCGATCTACGGCTCGGACGCCATCACCGGTGTCATCAACATCATCCTCAAATCGAATACCAGCGGCGGCCTGCTCACGGCCGAGGGCGGCAGCAGCTTCGACGGCGACGGAAGTCGCAGCAAGTATGGGGCGAACTTCGGTCTCCCGCTAGGCAAAAGCGGCTTTGTCAACGTCTCCCTCGATTACACCTCCCAGCGGGAGGCCGCCCGCGTCAGACCCTATCGCGATACCTACATGGTATATCCGGCGATCGCCGCCGACGGCAGTCTGACCAAACTTTGCACGTACAACAGCCTCTGTCCGGGTACTACTGCCAACCCGGCCGAAGCGGATCGCGACGTCAAGGATTACGCATACAGCGTCCCCGCATATACCCTCAAGTCTGCAGCCTACAATCTCGAATACGACCTCGGTGATTCGGTCACCCTGTACTCGTTCGCGACCTTCAGCTCTCGCCGGATGAGCACCCGGCAGAACACGCGCACGCCCTACACCGCCTGGAGTAGCAGTCCCGGATTGTTTGAAAACGTCTACCCGAACGGTTTCACTCCCAGAGCGGTGGGCAAGGAGCAGGACTATACAGGCGCGCTCGGCCTGAAAGGCTCTCTCGGGGAATGGCAGTGGGATCTCAGTGCCACCCGAAATAGCGATGACTACCACGTTTACACGCAGAACTCGGCCAACTATTCGCTCGCCTATCCCGGCGGCCCGACCGACGTCTATTCGGGCAAGCTGGCATACACCCAGAATGTCGCCAATTTGGACCTGCGTCGCAGCTTCGCCATTGCCGCGTTCGAGGCGCCTTTGGACTTCAGTGCCGGACTCGAATACCAGCGCGAAGGCTACACTCGCGGCGCCGGCGAACTGGCTTCCTGGTATGGCTCGGGTATCACCGCTTATACCGGCTACCTTCCGGCCGACGCCGTTCACGGTACGCGTCACGGCACGGCGGCTTATGTCGGCGCATCGACCAATGTCACCAAGCGTTGGTACCTGGATATTGCCGGGCGCTTTGAGGATCATTCCGACTTCGGCAACGTGTCCACCGGACGGTTGACCTCGCGCTTCGATTTCACCGATCGCTTCGCAATCCGTGGGACCGTCAGCAATGGCTTCCATGCGCCGTCGCTGGCCGCACAGAATTTCCAACTCACCTCCGATACTCCCACCCAGCGATGGATCAACGCCCGTGTCTCCTCACCGGTGGCCAAGGCGTTGGGCGCGGTTCCATTGAGGCCGGAAAAATCCACGAATTACAGCCTGGGCTTTACCTATTCCCCGACTGAGAGCGTGCATCTGGCCGTCGATGCGTACCAGATTGAGATCCGCGACCAGCTGGGCATGTCGACGTATGTCGGCTACGACCCCACCGACCCCGACAGGGTCGTGGATTATTACGGCAATGTCCTCAACGCAAACCAGATCGCGACCATCGACGGACTGCTCGCTCCCGCCGGCATAACGATCAGCCCGAACAAGGGCCTGTTCGTCAGTTACCTGCGCACCATTGGTGCGACGCGCACCCGCGGCGTCGAATTCACGGCAGATGGCAGCTTTTCCAACAAACTGGGCCAATGGACGTGGGATTACGCCCTGAATACGGTCACGACGAACATCACCAAGGCCGAGGGAATATCGCCGCTGTTGGCGGATCTGCCCTACGTTGCGCTGCTCAATGAATCTACCCGATACAACCTCCGCTACCGGTCGCCTCGATATACGCAAGTGGCCGGAATCAACTGGGCTCGCAACGGGCTGAATCTCGGCGCCCACTTTACTTATTTCGGCCCTATTAAGCGGCTGAGCAACAATTACAGATATTCGATCAAGCCCAAGCTGGTCACGTCGCTATCCGGGGGCTATGACTTCGGTAACGGCCTCAGTTTGACCGCCGGCGTCGACAACGTCTTCGACAAGAAGCCAAGCAAGCTTCCGCCGCAGGCGATGAGCAACAGCAACAAGGCCACGTATGTATGGATGTACGAGTCCGGTGATTCCATCAATGCCATGGGGGGCTACTACTTCGCCCGCCTCGACTATCGCTTCTGATCCCGGGAAATCGACGTGACCAAGAAGAAGCACGAACAACTGGGCATGCTGGACAGTATCGAGCGCCGTGATTTCGTCAACGGCGTGCTCAAGAGTTCACTGGCAATTGCTGCTTCGGGCCTCGCCCCGGGCATGCTGGCCGCGGCCACGGGCACGACGCCGGTGTCCCAGGCCGCCGGCGCGAAAATGGCGACGCCGCCGACGGGCACGTACCCGCCGGCGCTGACCGGCATGCGCGGCAGCAGTTTTCCGGCATACCAGATCGGTCATGCCATGCGCGATGGAACTCTGCACGTGGACCAGGATCGTATCCAGGATACGGGTGAGGAGTACGACCTGGTCGTCGTCGGGGGTGGCATCAGCGGGCTGTCCGCCGCGCTGTACTACTCTCGTGACAGCGGCGGCAAGGCGCGCACGCTGGTGCTGGACAATCACGATGACTTCGGTGGTCACGCCAAACGCAACGAGTTCGATTTCGGCAACCGCAAGGTCATTTCCAACGGCGGCACCTTCAACATTTCTCCCGGCAGCGAGAATGCGCGCAGCTTCATGCAGTCGATTGGCATCGACGATATCGCGCGGCTCAACCGCGACAACCAGGACACGTTCTTCTACCAACGCCTTGGCATGGGGCAGTCTGTCTACTATGACCAGGCCACCTTCGGCAAAGACCTGCTGATGGGCGATCCTGCGCCATGGATCGAATTCATCGCGTTGCACGATCCCAACACGCCACCCGACCAAGCGAAGCGGTGGGCCGAATTCCTCGCCCACGCGCCGATGAGTGAGCGGGCGCGCAAGGATGTGTACCAGCTGTACACGGCGAAGATCGACTATTTGCCCGGCATGACTCCGGCCGAGCGCGCGAAGAAGCTGCGCAAGGTCACCTATCGGGACTTCCTGCTGGAAATCGCCAAAGTCGACCCGATGGCGGTCACCTATCTGCGCGACCGAACCTTCGGCAGCGCACGAGGCCTTTCCGGCATGTCGGCGATGGCGGCGCGCCGGCGCGGCATGCCCGGTTTCCTGGGCATGGACCTCGGAGCGGACAATCCGCTACCGCAGAGCGTGCAGAGCCTGCCGCCGGCGACCACTCACAAGACCATTCCCAACTACCACTTCCCCGACGGAAACGCGACCATCGCCCGGCTGATCGTCCGTCAGTTGATTCCCGAGGCGCTGCCCGGCAAGACCTTGGAGGATTCAATCCTGCAACGGGTCGACTATCCCCGATTGGATATGCCTGGCAACCGCAACCGCATCCGCCTGAGCAGCACCGCCGTCGAGGTCGCCAACACGCGGACCGGCGTCAGCGTGGTCTACGCCCGTGATGGCAAGCTCTATCGTGCGCGAGCCCGCCATTGCGTACTGGCTTGCTGGCACCACGTGATTCCATACATCTGCCAGGAACTGCCGGATTGGCAAAAGGAAGCGCTGCGCTACCAAGTGCACGCGGTCAATCTTTGGGTCAACGTATGGCTGCGCAATTGGCGAGCGTTCGAGAAGGCCGGTGCCTGCTTCATCAATGCGCCCAATGGCTACTACTCGCAGATCCTGCTCGAATGCCCGGTGGACATCGGCGGATACAAGCGCTCGACCTCGCCGGACGAGCCGACCGTACTGACCATGCTGCGCGTATTCGAGACGCCGGGGATTCCGGTCAAGGACCAGTACCGCATCGCCCGCGGCGAGATGTATGCCACCGATTTCGAAACCTATGAATTCCATGTGCGCGATCAGCTCACCCGCATGCTCGGGCCGTACGGCTTCGATGCGCGCCGCGATATAGCCGGCATCACCCTCAACCGCTGGGGACATGGCTATTCGTACATGTATTCCTCGGTGTTCGACGAGTTCCTGGATCGTGGCGAGCAGCCTCCGCACGAACGCGCGCGGCAGCCTTGCGGCAACATCGCCATCGCCAACTGCGACGCGGCTGCTCGCGACAGCACGCCCGACGCGATCGATCAAGCCCATCGGGCCGTCGGCGAGTTGAGGTCGAACATGCGTAACAGCGTCGCTTTCTAAGGTGCGATAGGAACCACGATTCACGAGCAGCATCCTGAGCCCTGGGAGGGGATCGAATGCATTACAGCGAAAACACCACGACTCCGACGGACAATCCGGTGCGCACCGCCATCGTACCCCTGGTGCTGATCGTCAGCCTGTTCTTCTTCTGGGGCGCGGCGGCCAGCCTCAACGACATCCTGATCAAGCAGTTCAAGAAGGCTTTCGAGCTGTCTGACCTGCAGGCCGGGCTGGTGCAGAGTGCGTTCTACCTCGGCTACTTCCTGTTTGCGATGCCGGCAGCCATGTTCATGCGCCGCTATAGCTACAAGGCCGCTGTGGTGCTGGGTCTGCTGCTGTTCGCAGCCGGCACTTTCCTGTTCTATCCCGCTGCGGAGATCCATGCTTATGGGGTGTTTCTGCTAGCGCTGTTTGTCATCGCCAGCGGACTGGCGTTTCTCGAAACCTCGGCCAATTCCTTGGTCACCGTGCTTGGTCCGGCGGAAGGGGCTGCCCGGCGGCTGAATCTGGCGCAGGCGTTCAATCCGCTCGGCGCGATGATCGGCGTGATGATCGGCTCGCACTTCATCTTCTCGGGAATCGAGTACCGCGCGCAGGATCTCGCGGCGATGGCGCCGGCCGCACGCGAAGCCTACTTCGCAGCCGAAACGACGGCAGTGCAGATGCCGTACCTGGCGATCGGCGCCGTGGTGCTGCTATGGGCAGTGCTGGTCGCAGGGGCAAAGTTCCCGGCTACGCGCGATAGGGGTGTCGAGCACAAGGCCAGCAGTGGCGCGCAGCTGAAGGAGTTGCTGCGCAACCGCAACTTCGTCTTCGCGGTCGTGGCACAACTGTTTTACGTCGGCGCGCAGGTTGGCGTCTGGAGCTATCTGATCCGCTATTTTCAGGATGTCGTGCCCGGTACGCCGGAAAGGGTCGCTGCCAGTTTCCTGACGGCTTCGCTGGCGCTCTTCATGTGTGGGCGCTTCATTGGCTCGTTGCTGCTGCGCAAGGTGTCGCCAACACGCCTGCTGGGCGCGTTCGCGCTGGTCGATCTGCTGTTGTGCATCGTCGCGATCGCGCTGCCAGGCATGATCGGCCTGTATGCGCTGGTTGGCGTGAGTATCTTCATGTCGGTGATGTTCCCGACGATCTTCGTGCTCGGTCTGAGCGGACTGGACGACGACCATCGCAAACTCGGTTCCTCGATGCTGGTCATGGCTATCGTCGGTGGCGCATTGCTGCCGGCCCTGATGGGCGCCGTTTCGGATGTGGCAGGAATCCACTGGGCCATCGCCGTACCCGCGCTGAGCTTCATCGTCATTCTCGCCTATGCCTTGCGTACGGCGCGCCTGATGCGGTGATGCGCTGCGCAACAGCCTCGTCGTTCCCGTGCCGGCACTACTCTTTCCCATCTGGAAATTTCATGTCATCCATTCCCTCGCTTCTCCTCAACGACGGCCATCGCATCCCGCAACTCGGACTGGGTATCTGGCAGGTGCCCGACGCCGATGTACCGCGTGCGGTTGGTACTGCATTTGACCTCGGCTATCGCCACGTCGACGGCGCCGCCGCCTACGGCAACGAGGAAGGCCTCGGCCACGCGATCCGCGCCGCCGGCCTACCGCGTGCCGACCTGTTCATCACCACCAAGCTGCGCAATCCCGACCAGGGCCGTGCCGAGGCAACGAAGGCGCTCGACGCCAGCCTGGTGAAGCTGAAGCTGGAGTATGTCGACCTCTACCTGATCCACTGGCCGTGCCCGCGCCACGACCGCTTCGTCGACAGCTGGAGGGCGTTGATCGAGGCGCGCGATGCGGGAAAAGTGCGTTCGATCGGCGTGTCCAACTTCCGCACACAGGACATCGAGCGCATCGTCGAGGCCACCGGTGTGGCGCCGGCGGTCAACCAGATCGAGCTGCATCCCCTGCTGCAGCAGCACGAGCTGGACGCCTACGGCGCAGCCAACGGCATCGTCACCGAGGCCTGGAGCCCGCTGGCGCACGGCGGCGAGCTGCTGGCCGACCCGCTGCTGCGCGAGATCGCCAACAGCTACGGCAAAACCTCCGCCCAGGTGATCCTGCGCTGGCACGTCCAATCGGGACGCGTGGTCTTCCCGAAGTCGGTTACGTCCGCGCGGATCGCCGAGAACGCGGCGATCTTCGACTTCGTCCTCGACGACGGCGACATGGCGAAGATCGCCACGCTCGACGCCGGTACGCGGCTGGGGCCGGATCCGTCCGACTACGAAGACATGGACTGAGCGAGGGCATGGACAAGCCAGGCAGGATCGTTTGTTTCGGCGAGGCGCTGATCGACATGCTGGCGCAGCCGCCCGCCACCCCCGATGCGCCGCGCGCCTTCCTGCAGTTCGCAGGCGGGGCGCCGGCGAACGTCTCGGTGGCGGTGGCGCGGCTCGGCGGCGACAGCTATTTCGTGGGCATGCTGGGCGAGGACATGTTCGGCGACTTCCTGCTGCGCAGCCTGCAGGAGGCGGGCGTCGCCATCGGCGGCGTGGCGCGTACCGGCGAGGCCCGTACCGCGCTGGCCTTCGTCGCGCTGGACGAACACGGCGAGCGCAGCTTCAGCTTCTACCGGCCGCCGTCGGCCGATCTGCTGTTCCGCGCGGCGCACTTCGACCGGCTCGGCTTCGGCGGCACCACCATCTTCCACGTCTGTTCCAACAGCATGACCGAGGAGGAGATTGCGCAGACCTCCTTCGAAGGCATGCGGCGGGCCCGCGCGGCCGGCGCGGCGGTCAGCTTCGACATGAACCTGCGACCGATGCTGTGGCCACGCGGCGCCGACCCGGCGCCGCGCCTGTGGCAAGCGCTGGCGCTGGCCGACGTGGTCAAGCTTTCGCGCGAGGAGTTCGACTGGCTGCGCGGCGCATCCGATTCCGACGGCGCCGCGGTGATCGAGCGGCTGTGGCAGGGAAGGGCGCAATTGCTGCTGGTTACGGACGGCGACTGTCCGCTGCGCTGGCACACGCGCGGCGCCGCCGGCGAAGTGCCCGCATTCCGGGTGCAGGTGCAGGACACCACCGCCGCGGGCGATGCCTTCGTCGGCGGTCTGCTCTACCAGCTCGCGCGCCGGCTCGGCGGCGGCATGGCGCTGGAGACGTTCTGCGCCGACCGCACGGCGATCGGCGAGAGCCTGCGCTTTGCCGCCGCGGTCGGCGCGCTGGCAGTGACCCGCCGGGGTGCCTTCGCCGCGATGCCGCCGCTCGCAGACGTGCTTTCCCTGATCAAGGAGCAGCCGTGATGCTCGGCGACGAACGCAGGGAGTGGGGAAGCCGATGCTGACGGCCCATACCTCCGTCATCCTGTATGCCACGTTCACCGCGTCCGCGGGCAATGCCCTTGCCGTAGCGGCGCTCCTGAGCGACTACGCCGCGACGGTCCGCAAGGAGCCCGGCAACGTGCTCTTCGAGGCTTCGTGCAAGGCGGACCAACCCGAGTCGTTCTTCGTCTACGAGGAATACGCCGACGAGGCCGCATTCCAGGCGCACCTGAACGCACCTTACGGCCCATCCTTCAATGCCGCGCTTGCGCCGCTCATCGTCGAGCCGCAGTCCCTGCTGACGTTCCTGCGAAGGGTATGAGGCGAGGACAGGCAAGCACGGCACGACCGCGAACGGACCATCTCTCACCACAGCTTTTGACAGAGCCCGCATGAATCGCCCTTGCCTTGCTTCTTCATGGAAGTGGCGCGCCCTGATGGCGGCCGCGTTTGTCCTGGCCCTGCCGGGCTGCAGTTCTGCCGGGAATGCCTCCGGTCCGGCATCCGCGGATACCGGCGCGTCACCGCCCGCCATTCTGAAGGCTGGCGCCGTGGCCTCACCCGACCGGTTCGGCGCCGAAGCGGCGCGGCAAATCCTTGCCGCCGGGGGCAATGCGGTGGACGCGTCCGTGGCGACTGCGTTCACGCTGGCGGTGACCCTGCCTTCGGCCGGCAACTTGGGCGGGGGAGGCTTCATGACCCTGTGGGTGGACGGCAAGCCCTACTTCCTTGATTACCGCGAGAAGGCGCCTGTTGCGGCTACTTCCACGATGTATCTGAACGCCGACGGCGGCCTGGTTCCCGGCCAGAGCCTGAGCGGTTCGCTGGCGGCCGGCGTCCCCGGCACGGTCGCGGGCATGTGGGAGGCCCACCGGAAGTTCGGGCGGCTCAGCTGGGCGCAGGTGCTGGCACCCGCCATCGGCTATGCCCGGAACGGCTTCATCGCCTATGCCACGGCCAAGCCAGCCTCCGATCCGCGGCGCGCGAACTTCAACCGCTACTTCGGCGGAAAGATGGTCAAGGGAGAGCTGTTCCGGCAACCCGAACTGGCCGCCACGCTGCAGCGCATCAGCGACAACGGCCGCGGCGAGTTCTACGCCGGCAGGACCGCCGATCTGCTGGTTGCGCAAATGGACCGCAGCGGCGGCCTAGTCAGCCGGAACGACCTGAAGGATTACGCCGCCGTCTGGCGCGATCCGGTGGCCATCGCTTGGCATGGCCACACCATCTACACTTCGCCGCCGCCCAGTTCCGGCGGTTTCGGCATCGGGCAACTGCTGAAGATGAAGCAGGCGCTGGCCCACCGTTTCACCGCCGCGCCGCTCAATTCGGCGCAGTACATCCATCTGACTGCCGAGATGGAGAAGCGCGTCTTCGCCGACCGCGCGCAGTACCTGGGCGATCCGGACTTCTTCCCGGTTCCGATGGCGGAGCTGCTGTCCGACGACTACCTCAAGCGCCGCGCGGCCGAGGTCGATCCCGCCGCGCCCACGCCGCTGGCCAAGGTGAAGTCCGGCCTGGACGACGGCCCGTCCAGAGCCGCCAGCATCGGCGAGAAGTCTCAGACCACGCACTTCTCGGTGATGGACAAATGGGGCAACGCCGTGGCCAACACCTACACGCTCAACGGCGGCTACGGCAGTGGCGTGGTGGTCGAGGGCGCGGGCTTCCTGCTCAACAATGAGATGGACGATTTCGCTACCAAACCTGGCGTGCCGAACCAGTTCGGCGTGGTGGGCGGCGACGCGAATGCGGTCCAGCCCGGCAAGCGGCCGCTGTCGTCCATGAGCCCGACCATCGTTGTGAAAGACGGCAGGCCCGTCCTGGTAGTGGGTACGCCAGGAGGCTCGCGCATCTTCACTGCTGTCTACCAGGTGCTGGTGGATGTTCTGGATTACCGGCTGCCACTGTCGGAGGCGCAAGAACAGGGGCGCTTCCACCATCAGCTGCTGCCCGACGACGTGATTTACTACGAAGCCGATCGCATTCCCGACAGCGTGGCCGACAACCTGCGGTCGCGGGGCTGGAAGCTGAAGAACGGCCTCGGCGGTGGCCGCGACATACAGGCCATTCAACTGGTGGGCGATACGCCCAAGCCGGTATCCGACCCGCGCAACCTCAATGGTCTGGCGCTGACCGTGCCTGCGGTGGAAAAACCTTAACGGTCAACGCCGGCGCTCGATGTCCCCATGGAGCGTTTCCACCCGCTTGAACGGGACTTCAAAGGCCGCATGTCGGGGCCTTCGAGCCTCTCGACAAGCGCGGTAAATATCTGTACCATTCGGTGCATTAAATATTCGGGTTTCTTGGGCTGAACCAATCCGCGGTTTAGCACTCTAACGACCCGAGTGCTAAACTTTGACGTCTTGCAGGAGGTTTCACCCATGTCCCAAGCCCTGGTGACCGCCAACTTCCCCTTGCCCAGCGTGGTCGGCAGCCTGGACGCCTACATCTCCGCCGTGCACCGCATTCCGGTGCTCAGCGTGGAAGAGGAGCAGGCGCTCTCGCGCGACTATCTGCAGCAGGAAAACCTGGACGCGGCCAAGAAGCTGGTGATGTCGCACCTGCGTTTCGTGGTGCACGTGGCTCGCGGCTATTCCGGCTACGGCCTGCAGCTCGCGGACCTCATCCAGGAAGGCAACATCGGCCTGATGAAGGCGGTCAAGCGCTTCGACCCGGACATGGGCGTGCGCCTGGTCAGCTTCGCCGTGCACTGGATCCGCGCCGAGATGCACGAGTTCATCCTGAAGAACTGGCGCATCGTGAAGGTCGCCACCACCAAGGCGCAGCGCAAGCTGTTCTTCAACCTGCGCAAGAGCAAGAAGCGCCTGGGCTGGATGAACGCCGCCGAGGTGAGCACGGTGGCGAAGGACCTCGGCGTGCCGGAGGCGACCGTGCGCGAGATGGAGTCGCGGCTCTCCGGCCGCGACGTGGGCTTCGAGGCGCCGGTGGATGCCGACGACGACGCCAAGCCGGCACCCGCCGCGTTCCTGATCGACCACGGCGCCGATCCGTACGAGAACGTGGCCGACGAGGACCAGGCCGACAACCAGCTGCAGACGCTGACCGATGCACTGGGGCACCTGGACGCCCGCTCGCGCGACATCATCCAGCGCCGCTGGCTGGACGACGAGAACAAGGCGACGCTGCAGGATCTGGCCGACGAGTACGGCGTTTCCGCCGAGCGCATCCGCCAGGTCGAAGCCAACGCAATGAAGAAGATGCGCGCGCTTTTCGCCGCCTGAGTAGGTTCGACCTTGATCGCGCGATCCGTGTGATCGCGTCACGCAACGGCCCCGCGAGGGGCCGTTTGCCTTGGTTCATTCGTCACGCGGCGGCGCTGTGCCGCTGACGATGCGGGCCTGGCGTTGGTGCGTCCAGTAGGCCCAGGCCCAGTCCAGCATCACCGCCAGGCGGTTGCGGAAGCCGATCAGAAAATAGATGTGCACCAGCAGCCAGACGATCCACGCCGGCAGCCCGGACAACTGCAGCTTGCCGAACTGCGCCACCGCCGCCATGCGACCGATGGTCGCCAGCGAACCGGCGTCGCGGTAGCGGAACGGTGGCCGCGGCCGGTCGTCGCCGCGCAGTCGCCGCGCGATCGTGGCGGCCACGTACTCGCCCATCTGCTTGGCCGCCGGCGCCACGCCGGGCACCGGCGAGCCATCCGGCCGGACCACGTTGGCGAGATCGCCGATGACGAAAACGCCGGCGTGTCCGGGCACGCCGAGATCCTCGTCGACCCTCACACGCCCGGCCTTGTCCAGCGTCACTCCGAGCATGGTGCCCACCGTCGAGGCGGCCACCCCCGCGGCCCACAGCACCGTGCGTGCAGGCAGGCGGCGGTCGCCGAGGTTCACGCCGGCAGCGTCGATGGCCGTCACCGGGACACCGGTATGCACCTGCACGCCCAGGCGTTCGAGCTGGCGGCGCGCCTTGTCCGAAAGCGCTGGCTCATAGCCGGCCAGCACTCGCGGCCCGGCCTCGACCAGCCGAACGCTGGCGTTGCGCGAATCGAAATGGCGGAACTCCCCGCGTAGCGTGTGCCGCGCCAGTTCGATCAGCGTACCGGCCAGCTCCACGCCGGTGGAACCACCGCCGACCACCACGAAATTCAGCCATGCCTGGCGGCGCTCCGGGTCGTCTTCGCGCTCGGCCTGTTCGAACGCCAGCAGCACCCGCCGGCGGATGGACTGCGCGTCGTCGAGCGTCTTCAGTGCCGGCGCGAACGGTGCCCATTCGTCGTGACCGAAGTAGGCGTGGGTGGCACCCGTGGCGATCACCAGCCAGTCGTAATCGAGCCAGCGGGAGCCGCAGCCCACGCGCCGGGCGGCCAGATCAAGCGCAGTCACCTCCTCCATCAGCACGGTGACGTTGCGCTGACGGCGCAGGATGTGTCGCAGCGGCGCGGCGATCGAGGTGGCGGACAGGCTGGCGGTGGCCACCTGGTAAAGCAGCGGCTGGAACAGGTGGTGGTTGCGGCGATCGATCAGGATGACCTGCGCGTCCGCGCCAGCCAGCCGTCGCGCGGCGGTCAACCCGCCGAAGCCCCCGCCGAGAACCAGGACGCGGGGCTTGCCTGTACCCGTATCACGTGGGTCGCTCATCGCCGCAGCATGCGCGCCGTACCGTGCATGCTGCGGCGACCGCGCAGGCGCCAGCTCACGGTTGCCGCGTCGCCGGCATGCGCAGCGCCATGCCCTTGAGCACGTTCAGCGCCTGCGCCAGGGCGTAATCGCTGGTGGCCAGCTTGGCGTCGGCGGCGCTGCCGTCGTCGTCGATGTCGGTGCTGGCCGAGACTTTCTCGTTGGCAAGATGGTTGGGCAGGTCCGCTTCGGAACTGATCAGCACCGGGGGGCTGTCGGCCTGGCTCACCGCGAGATCGGCCAGCGCGATGTCGGGCTTGATCCCCTCGGCCTGGATCGAGGTGCCGTCGGGCGTGTAGTAGCGTGCGGTGGTGATCTTTACCGCGTGGTCCGCGTCCAGTGGCAGCACCGTCTGCACCACGCCCTTGCCGAAGCTGCGCTGGCCCATGGTCAGCGCGCGATGATTGTCCTTCAGCGCGCCGGAGACGATTTCGGCGGCCGAGGCGGTGCCGTGGTTGGTCAGCACGATCATCGGCGCGCCGCCGAGCAGGTCGCCGGGGTGCGCGCTGAAGCTCATGTTGGCGTCGGGCAGCCGGCCGCGCGTGGTCACGATCACGCCACCGTCCAGGAAGTCGTCGCTGACGCCCACGGCCGCGGTGAGCAGGCCGCCGGGGTTGTTGCGCAGGTCCAGCACCGCACCCTTCTGCGGGCCGTTCTTCGCCACCAGCTCGCCCAGCTTTTTCTGCAGATCGGCCGCAGTGTCGTCCTGGAACTGGCTGATCCGGATATACGCATAGCCGGGCTCCAGCTCGCGCACCTTGACGCTGCTGACCGAGATCAGCTCGCGTACCAGCGGCATGTCGACCAGCTTGTCGCTGCCCTCGTGCATGATGGTGAGGGTGATCTTGCTGCCCGGCTTGCCGCGCAGCTGCTGGAACATGTCGTTGACATTCTGCGGGTCGACCAGCTTGCCGTTGATCTTGACGATGCTGTCGCCCGGCTTGATGCCGGCGCGCGCGGCCGGCGTGTCGTCGATCGGCGAGACGATCTTGAGCCCGCCATCCACCTGCAGCACCTCGATGCCCAGGCCGCTGTACTGGCCGGAGGTGTCCTCGCTCAGCTGCTGCAGGCCCTCCTTGTCGAGGTACTCGCTGTGCGGGTCGAGTCCGGCCAGCATGCCGGTGATGGCCGCCTTCATCAGGGTCTTGTTGTCGACCTTCTCGACGTAGGCCTGGCGCACCATCTGGTAGACGCGGCTGAAGTTGCGGATGTCCTGCAGGTCCACCGGGTCGGCCGCGGCGCTGCTGCCGGCGCGGGCCGGCTCGCTGGCGCTGGCGGCGCTGGCGGGGGCGGTCTGCGCGTGACCGAGGCCGGCGGCCAGCAGCGACAGGAAGGCCACGCAGGTGGCTGCTCGACGGTGGGGATAAGGCATGCACTTGACTCCGCTCGACGGGAAGACGGCGCGCCGCAGCGCCGCCGAAGTATGGCAGGAGGTGGGACCGCCGGATCGCGCAACAATTCACCGCGCGGTGCGGCGGCGCCTCAGCCGTGCTTGCGCAACCAGCCGACCGGGTCCACCGGCTTGCCGCCCTTGCGCAGCTCGAAGTACACGCCGGTGTTGACGCCGGTGACCGCGCTGGCGGTACCGATCGCCTCGCCGGCCTCGACCTCGTCGCCGACGCCGTGCAGCAGGCTTTCGTTGTTGCCGTACATGCTCATCCAGCCGTTGCCGTGGTTGAGGATGAGCAGCATGCCGTAGCCGCGCAGGAAGCCGGCGTAGATCACCCGCCCGCGCGCCACCGCGTGCACCTCGCTGCCGGCGGCGGCCTTGATCAGCACGCCGTTGCCGAACGGGTTGACCGCACCGCTGGCCGGCCACGGCAGCTTGCCGCGGATGTCGGCCGAGCGCGACGGCGGCGGCTGGCCTCGCTGCGGGGCGGCGGCTTCGTCGATCGCCTTCTGCAGCTTGTCGAGCAGCTGGTTGAGCGACTGCGCGTTCTGTTTCATCGCGGCCAGGCGCTGGGCCTGGTCCTTGTACTTCGCGTCGGTTTCCGCCGCCAGCTTCTGCCGCGCCGCGCGCTGCGCGGCCAACTTTTTCGCCTGCTCCTCGCGCTGGGCCCTAGTTGCCTGCAGCGCCTGCTGCTGCGTCGCGATCGAGTTTTCCAGCTCCTGCAGGCGGGCCAGATCGCCCATAAGCTTCTCCACGCGCTGCACCCGGTCGCGCTGGAAATACTGCGAATACACCAGCGCGCGTGCGATCCGCGCCACGTCCTCGTCGCCGAGCAGCAGGCGTAGGTCCGAGCCGTGGCCCAGCGCGTAGGTGGCGCGCAGCAGGTCGGCGATCGCGGCGCGCTGGTGCTGCAGTTCGCCTTGCAGCGTGTCGCGCTGCTGTTGCAGCTCGTCGAGCTGCTTTTGTCCTGCCGCCAGCGCGGCGTCGGTCTCACGCACGGCCCTCGCCGCCGCGGCCAGCGCGTTGGCCTGTTTCGCCAATTCGGCGTTGACGCTGTCGCGCCTGGCCGCGGTGTCGGCCTGTTCGGCGGCCAGCGCCTCCATCTTGCGGCGCAGGTCGGACAGTTTGCGCTTGGCGGCGGCCTGTTCGGCGTGGCTACCGTCCTGGCCGGCCGGTGCGGCGGGCGCGGCGTACATCACGCCGAGACAGGCAACGATGAGCAGCGCGCCGAGCACGCGGCGGATCGAACGGGATGGATTGCGCATCGGCCGATTATCACCGAGCCCGCGGCGCGGGGCGAGCGCGCCGGCGGCGGTGTATGTTGGCGCGATATCCACGGCGCCACGGTGCGGCGCCGCCGAAACTTCGAGAGAGAGGATGGGGTTGCATGTGCGTGATCGCGTTTGCCTGGCAGGTCCATCCGCGCTGGCGCCTGCTGCTGGCCGGCAATCGCGACGAGTTCCATGCCCGACCCAGCGCCGCGCTGGCGCGTTGGGACGACGCGCCGATCCTCGCCGGCCGCGACCTGCAGGCTGGCGGCAGCTGGCTCGGCGTGTCCGATGCTGGGCGTTGCGCGGTGGTGACCAACGTGCGCGATCCGCGCGACCCGCAGCTCGGCGCCTCGCGCGGCCTGCTGATCCGCGACTACCTGACCGGCGCGGAGGACGCCGCCGCGCATGCGCAGCATCTGCTGCGCGTGGCCGCCGATTATCGCCCGTTCAACCTGCTCACCTTCGACGCGCAGGCAGCGTTCTATCTCGGCAACCGGCCGGAGCCGCAGGCGCAGGCGGTGACGCCCGGCGTGCACGGCCTGTCCAACGCCGATTTCGATACGCCGTGGCCGAAGACGCGCGTGTTGATGCAGCGCCTGCAGCGCTGGATCGACGACGGCAACGACACCGACTTCGCCGCGCTGTTCGCCGCCCTGGCCGACGAGCAGCCGGCGCCGGACGCGCAGTTGCCGGACACCGGCGTCGGCCTCGAGCTGGAGCGCCGGCTGTCCAGTGCGTTCATCCGCGGCGCCGACTACGGCACCCGCGCCAGCACCGTGGTGGCGATTGGCCATGACGGCGCCGGCGTGATCGCGGAGCGGCGCTTCGGCCCGAATGCGAGTTATCTCGGCGAAACCCTGCTGCGCTTCGGCAGCCCTGCGCCGGCCTGAGCCGGCAGCGTTCGCCTACGCCGCCCGGCGGCGTGGCCGGCTGGATGCGCCATCGGGCGGCGGGCAGGCTGGTTCCCCGATTCGAGCCAGGGGATGGGCATGCGCAAGGGATGGCTTCTGCTGGCGGCGATTGTGCCGCTCGCGCACGGCGTTCACGCGGGCTGCCCGGACTGGCCGCCCGCGCGGGCGCGACAGGAGCTGCTGGCGCTGCACGATCGCCTCGACGGCTGGAACCACGCCTATCGTGTCGATGGGGCCTCGCCGGTGGACGATGCGGTGTACGACCAGGCCTTGCAGCGGTTCGAGCAATGGCGCCGCTGCTTTCCTGCGCAGGCGCCGGCGGCGCCGAGCCACCTGGGTGATGCTGGCGGCCGGGTCACCTCGCCGGTGGCGCAGACCGGCCTGGCCAAGCTGCCCGATGCCGCGGCGCTGGCGCAGTGGATGCACGCGCGCGGCGATCAGGATCTGTGGGTGCAACCGAAGGCGGATGGCGTCGCGGTCACCCTGCTCTACGTCGATGGTCGCCTGCGCCAGGCCAGCAGCCGCGGCGATGGCTGGCACGGCTCGGACTGGACCGCGCAGGCGCAGCGCATCGCCGCGATTCCCAAGCAGTTGCCGCACGCGCCGGCGCGCGTCGTGCTGCAGGGCGAGCTGGTCTGGCGCCTGCCCGGCCACGTGCAGGCCACGGCCGGCGGCCGCAACGCGCGCTCGGCGGTGGCCGCAGCGATGGCGCGCGACGAGCTTGGCGATGCGGCCGCGCACATCGGCCTGTTCGTGTGGGACTGGCCCGGCGGCCCGCCCGACATGCCGGCGCGGCTGGCAGGGCTGCAGGCGATGGGCCTGGCCGACAGCGTGCGCTACACGCGGCCGGTCGCCTCGCTGGCCGAGGTCGAGCGTTGGCGCGAGCAGTGGTATCGCCACGCGATGCCGTTCGCGGCGGACGGCACGGTCGTGCGCCAGGGTCATCGCCCCGCCGCGGCGAGTTGGCGCGCGGCGCCGCCGGAGTGGGCGGTGGCGTGGAAGTATCCGGCCGCCTCGGCGCTGGCCGAGGTGCGCGCGGTGGAATTCAGCGTCGGTCGCAGCGGCCGCATCACGCCGGTGCTGCAGCTGGAGCCGGTGCAACTGGATGACCATCGGGTGCAGCGCGTCAGCGTGGGTTCGCTCCGGCGTTGGCGCGAACTCGACATCCGTCCCGGCGACCAGGTCGAGGTGGTGCTCGCCGGACTGACCATCCCGCGCCTGCAGTCGGTGGCCTGGCGCACGCAGCAGCGCGCGCCGGTGACGCCGCCGGATCCGCGCACGCACGGGCCGCTGACCTGCTGGCAGGCCACGCCGGGGTGCGAGCAGCAGTTCCTCGCGCGGCTGGCGTGGCTCGGCGGCAGCCACGGACTGCGGCTGCAAGGATTGGGCGAGGGCACCTGGCAGGCGCTGGTCGACGCCGGGCTGGTGCGTCACTTGCTGGACTGGATGGACCTCACGCCGTCGCAACTGGCCGCCGTGCCCGGCCTCGGCACGCATCGCGCGGCCGCGTTGGCGCGTGTCTTCGCCAGTGCGCACGAGCGTCCGTTCGCGCGCTGGCTGCAGGCGCTGGGCGTGCCCGCCGGGCAGGCGGGCGGAACCGTCGACTGGTCGACGCTGGCCGCGCGCGGAGCGGACGACTGGCAGGCGCGGGAGGGCATCGGTGCCGGTCGCGCGAACCGGCTGGTGGCGTTCTTCGATTGCGCCGAGGTTCGCGAACTGGCCACGCGCCTGCATGCCGCCGGCGTGCAGGGATTCTGAAGCTCAGCTCTTCAATTCGCCGTCGTGGTAATACCAGCGACCGTCCTCGCGCACGAAGTGGCTGGTCTCGTGCTGGCGCTGCGCGCGACCGCCGCCGAGGCGATAGCGGGCGACGAACTCCACCGTGGCGTGGTCGGCATCGATCGCCTGCTGGCGGCGCACCTCCAGCCCCAGCCAGGTCGGCGCGGGCTGTTGCGCGGCCAGCCGCAGCGAGGCGGGGCGGGTATCGGCGTGCCAGCTGGCCAGCAGGTAATCCTCGCGCTTGAGCACGTAGGCGCTGTAGCGCGAGCGCATCAGTTGCTCGACGCTGGCCGCGGGCGCGCCGTCATGCAGCGGACCGCAGCAGGCGGTGTAGCCGGCGGGGTTGCCGCAGGGGCAGGGGGTCAGCGTGTCGATCGACTTCATGCCGCCTTTGTACCCGGTTCGGCGCCGCCCTGCAGGTTCAGCCGTGCAGGCGCTGCCATACGCGGCAGCGGTTGTGCGCCGGCATCGCCACGTCGACCAGCAAGTGGAAGCCCGCGGCCTCGGCCAGCGCGTCCACCGCCTCGGCATTGCGGATCGCCATGTGCGGGTCACGCGTCCTGAGCCAGGCGTCGAACGCCGCGTTGCTGGCGCTGGTGTAGCGGCCGTGCTGGTTGAACGGCCCGTAGATCGCCAGCACCGCATCGGTGGTGGTGACCGCCGGCAGCCGGGCGAACAGGTGCTCCACTTCCGGCCAGCTCATGATGTGCAGCGTGTTGGCGCTGAACACCGCATCGAACGGCCCGGTCGGCCAGTCGCCGTTGACGTCCAGCTCCAGCGGCGGCGGCGTGTTCGGCAAGGCCGCCTCCTCCAGCCAGGCGCGGATGCCGGGCAGGTGCTCCGCACGGTCCGAGCATTGCCAGGTCAACCCGGGCATCGCCGCGGCGAAATGCACGGCGTGCTGGCCGGTGCCGCTGCCGATCTCCAGCAGGCGCCGGTGCCCGGCGACGTGCTGGCGCAGCACGCCGAGGATGGGTTCGCGGTTGCGCTCGCACGCGGGCGAGTGGGGTTTGTCCATGCCGCGATCAGGACTCAGGCGGGGCGGCCGCGCAGCACGCGCGCCGGCAGCATCAGCAACGCGCCGAGAAAGGCGAACACCGCACTCACGGTGATGCCGACCAGCCGCAACGGCAGCAACAGCAGCCACACGATCGGGTACAGCACCAGGGCGAGCAGGGCGATCGGCCAGCAGAACACCAGCAGCAACAGCCAGAGCAGGAAACCGACCATGCGTCGATCCTCCGCAGGAGTGGGAACGCGGCACACTGTAGCGCAGCGCGCGGCGCGTGCGCAGATGACTCCCGACACCCCCGCCGTGGTTCAGGCCATCGGATTCACGCCGATCAGCCACAGGTGCAGCCACAGCACGAAGGCCAGCCAGAGGGCGACGCCGATGACTACGGCCAGCACGTCACCCGTTACCGTACCGACCGGGTAGACAGTGGCTTCACGGCGATCGCGCCGGCGCGAGACGGCAAACAGCACGATCGCCGACAGCAGGAACGCGCCGAACAACACCACGTCGTGCAGCATGCCGGTGGCCAGCAGGTGGCCGAAGGCCCACACCTTCACGCCCAGCAGCATCGGGTGGCCGAGCCGGGCCTTGAGATGGTTGCGCGGGATATAGGCCGCCGCGACCAGCACGAGGGCGACCAGGGTGAACAGCGCATTGAGATGGCGCAGCGCCGGCGGCGGCACGTACAGCAGCACCGGTTGCTGCCGCGCCAGGCCGAAACCCCACACCAGCAGCATGAAGCCGAGCAGCGACACCAGCGAGTAGAACGCCTTCCAGCGCAGTTCGCCCCACCGCGCCAGCTGACGGCGGCGCCAGCCGTCGGCGAACACGCGCAGCGAATGCACACCCAGGAACAGGACGAGGCCGAGGATCAGGACGGACATGGCGGGCGACTCCGGTGGCGACGGCGAATGCCGAGGATAGAGGCGTGCGGCGCGGCGGCCCAGTGACACTCGTCAGGTGATCGCTTCCACCTGCACGGCCAGCGCCACCGCGCCCGCGTGCAGCGTCGCGGTGGCCGCGGACGAGGGTCGCCAGGCATCGCCGGGGTGCAGCGTGCCGTCGACGCAGTCGATCGCGCCGCGGGCACAATACACCAGCACGGTGGCAACATCCGTCGCGTGTGTTCCGGCGTCCTGCCACACCGCGATGCCGCCGCGCACGCGGCCGCGGCGCAGCATCAGGTTGAAGTCGCGGGTGGGGCCGCCGGCCAGCGCCACCGCCACCTTCGCCTCGCCGGGAAACGCGAACGGCGCGAACGGCACGGTCAGCGCATGCGTGCGGCTGTCGTCCAGCGTCATCGTGAAACCGGCGCCGTCGAGCAGCGCGATCTGCCGGTCGACACCCGGGAACGCGGAGAACGGGGCGGCGCTGTCGACCTCGGCGATGCTCACGCGCCACAGGAAATCATCCATGCCGGCGGCGGACGGCTGGACGGCTATTTCGCGGGTGCGGCCCAGGCCGTTCTTCCACGGCCGCAGCGGGCAATCGGACAGGCGGACGATCATGCGGTTCTCTCGATGACGCGCTCGAACGGCGGCAAGGCGCGCAGCATGCCGCTGCCGTAGCGCTTGGTGACCACGCGGCGATCCAGCAGCACGATGCGGCCGTGGTCGGTCTCGCTGCGGATCAGGCGGCCGCAGTACTGGGTGAGCAGGCGGGTGGCCTCGGGCACGCTGACCTCGATGAACGGGTTGCGCCCGCGCGATTCCAGCCACTCGGCGTAGGTGGCGCCGACCGGGTCGGTGGGCACGGCGAACGGCAGCTGGGTGATCACCACTGTCTCGCAGAACTTGCCGGGCAGGTCGAGGCCCTCGCCGAACGAGGCGAGGCCGAACAGGGTGCTGCCCTTGCCGGCCTCGATGTCGGCGCAGTGCTCGGCAACCAGTTGCGACTTGCCCAGCGAACCTTGCGCGCGCACCTTGCGCACCTGCGCGATCGGTAGTTTCTGCAGCACGCGGTCGAGTTTCGCGCGCGAGGTGAACAGCACCAGGTTGCCGGCATCCCAGTCGAGGTGGTCTGCCAGCCACGTGCTGATTTCCTCGGCGTGCGCTTCGCGCGCGTCGGGCAGGGTGTGCATCGCCGGTACTTCCAGACGCGCCTGCGTGGCGAGGTCGAACGGCGAGGGCAGGCTCAGCGTCACCGCGTCGTCGGGCAGACCCACGGCATCGGCGAAGCCGCGGAAGTTGCCGCCGGCGCTGAGCGTGGCCGAGGTCATCACCACGCCGCTGGCGTTGTTCCACAGCACGTTGCGCAACAGGCCGGCGGCGGAGACGGCCGAGGCATGGCAGACCAGTTGCTGGTCGGCGCCCTGGGTGACCCAGCGGGCCAGCGGCGGCGCGTTGTCCGGATCGTCGCCGGACCACGCGCGCCAGCACGCGGCCTGGCGGCCGATGCGCTCCAGCGCGATGCCGAGCTCGCGCGACAAGGCCTCCTGGGTCGGCCCGCCGTCGGTCATCTCCACCACCGCGCGACGCACCGCGGTGAGCCAGCGCTGCACCTCGCCGGTGAGCAGGTCGAGCATGCGCGCATGCTCCACCCACGGCTCCGGCAGCTGGCCGAGCGAGCCGCGGTACATCGGTTCGGCCTCGGCCGGATCGGGCAGCCACGCCAGGCGGATGTCCTTCTCCAGTTCCTCCAGCGTGTTGCTCAGCTCCTGCAGTTTCTCGTCGCCCTGGTCCAGCGCGAGCTTACCCAGGCGCTCCTTGTCGGTCAGCGAATAGGCCGCATGCACCTGCCGGCCGAGCCGGCTCAGCTGGCGCACCGTGGCAGTCATGAAGACCTCGGCGGCGCCGCGGTCGATCGCCTTGCCGGGCACGTGGTGGCCTTCGTCGAAGATGTACAGCGTCTCGTCCGGGCGCGGCAGGATCACGCCGCCCCAGCTGTCGTCGTCGCCCGGCATGGTGAGGTCGGCCAGCACCAGATCCTGGTTGGCCACGATGATGTCGGCGTCGTCCACCGCGCGGCGCGCGGCGAAGAACGGGCAGTTCATGAACTGCCCGCACTTGCGCCCGGTGCAGCCGCCGGCGCTGGTGGTGATCATCGGCCGCAGCAGGTCGCTGACCGGCTCCGGCGCGCTGTCCATGTCGCCGTTCCATTCGCCGCGGTCGAACGCGTCGCGGAGTTTCGCCAGCGATTGCTTGTCGCGCGGTTGCGGCGGCTTGCTCCACAGCAGCAGGTCGGCCTCGAAACCGGCCAGGCCCATCTGTGCGTCGTGGATGCTGTTGGCCGCCATCAGCAGGTTGCGCGGGCACAGGTAGCGGCCGCGGCCCTTGGCCAGCGCCACCTTCGCTTCCCTCTCGTTGAGCTGCAGGTACAGCGGGATGTCGCGCTGCACGAGCTGTTCCTGCAGCGCCACGGTGGCGGTGGCGATCAGCAGCTTCTTCTTCTGGAAGCGCGCCACTTCATGGCCGGCGATCAGGTAGGCCATCGACTTGCCGGTGCCGGTCGGTGCCTCGATCACCGCCACGCCGCCGGCGCTGGCCAGCGCCTTGGCGACCTCGGCGATCATGCGGCCCTGCGAGGCGCGTGCGCGAAAGCCGGGGAGGCCTTCCTTCAAGCGGGCGTAGGCCGCGCGAATGGCGTCCTTGGTGGAATCGGCGAGCATGCGACGTGGCGAACCTGTGACGCGATGTGGGGCGAGGCCATGGCGGCAGCTGCATGGCATGCCGCTGGACGGCTGCCCAGTCTATCGGAGATGCCTCGGTCGCCGCGGAGCCGCGCTTGCCGTTGCCGGGATGAATGTCGCACAGTGGCGACCGTGCATGCCGGACCGGGGGCGCAGTTTGCCCGGGTCCGGTGGAGTTCCGGCAACGAGAAAGGGGGCGGGATGGAGTCGGTATCCATCGACGACTCGCTGCAATTGACCTGGCTGGCGCGGCTTGCCGGTGCCCGCTCGCCGGGCGAAGTGGCCGCGGTGATCGCGGCGCTGGTGCAGGGCCGGCCCGGCTGCGAGACCTCCCGCGTGCTGTGGCGATTGCGCGATCGCACCCGGGTGCGCAGCATGCCGGCGGTGGCGATCGATGCCGCCGATTGGCCGTGGATCGAGCGGGCCGCCGGCTCCGCCGCGCCGCAGTGGCACGCGGACGGGGAACGCGTGGCATGGCGGCTGTGCGAGCTGCCCGAGCCGGCCGTGCTGGTGCTGCGCCTGCGGCCGGGCTACGCGAACGATCGCTTCCTCGATGAGCTGGCGGTGCCGTTGCGCCTGGCGCGACTGCACCTGCAGCGTGCGCTAGAGTGGCTCGACCTGCAGCATTCGCACCAGCAGCTGGAACGCTCGGAGAATCTGCAGCGCGCGCTGTTCGCGATCTCCGACCTGGCCGGCTCCGAACGCGACATGCCCACGGTGCTGCGCGGCATCCATGCCATCGTCAGCGGGCTGATGTACGCGGAGAACTTCTTCATCGTGCTGCACGATGCCGCGCACGACACCATCCGCTTCCTGTACTACGTCGACGTGCAGGACCCCGTCGCGCCCGGAGGTGGCCGCGACATGCCGACCAGCGCGATCGAGTACACGCTGACCTGGTACGTGCTGCGCGATGGCAAGGCGCGCATGGGCGATGCCGAGGAGCTGCGCAGCCAGGCGCAGGGCCCGGTGACGGTGATCGGGCCCGACAGCCACGACTGGCTCGGCGTGCCGATGATGCGCGATGGCCGCCCCGGCGGCGCGCTGGTGGTGCAGAGTTACAAGCCGGAGATCGGCTACACCCCCGGCGACCTGGCGCTGCTGGAGTTCGTGGCCAGCCATATCCTCATCGCGCTGGAACGCAAGCAGGGCAAGGAGGACCTCGAACAACGCGTGCAGCTGCGCACCGCGCAACTGGCCGAGGCCAACCGCGGGCTGCAGCAGGAGATCGTCGAGCGCCAACGCGCCGAGCACCTGCAGACGGCGCTGTTCCGCATCGCCGAACTGGCCACGGCGCGCATCGACCACGGCGAGTTCTACCGCCGCGTACATGGCGTTGTCGGCGAACTGCTCAACGCGGAGAACTTCTACATCGCGCTGCTCTCCGACGACCGCCAGCAGTTGCTGTTCCCCTACGCGGTGGATGCGGTACTGCGCCCACCGCCCAGCCGTCCGCTGGGGCGCGGGCTGAGCGAGTACGTGCTGCGCCTGGGCGCCGCATTGCGTGCCGACAACGCCGACATCGAGGTGCTGGAGCGCAGCGGCGAGATCGCGGCCGGACGTTCCGGCTCGCCGTCGACGTGCTGGTTGGGCGTGCCGTTGATCGTCGGTGACGAGGTCATCGGCCTGGTGACGGTGCAGAGCTACGATCCCGACGTGTCCTACGGCCCCTCCGACCAGGAGTTGCTGAGCTTCGTGGCCACCCAGGTGGCCAGCAGCCTCACCCGTCGCCGTGCCGCCGAGGCCTTGCATCGCGCCTATGAGCAGCTGGAGCACCGGGTGGAGGAGCGCACGTTGGCGCTGCGCAAGGAGATCATCGAGCGCGAACGCGTGCAGGACCAGCTCAAGCACCAGGTGATGCACGACCCGCTGACCGGCCTGCCCAATCGCAGTTACCTGCGCGACCGCATCGATCGCGTGCTGGCGGCGCCCGCGTCTTCGCGTCCGCGCTGCGCGCTGCTGTACATGGACGTGGATCGTTTCAAGATCATCAACGACAGCTTGGGCCACCTGGCCGGCGACGAGGTGTTGAAGGAGGTCGCCACGCGGCTGTCCGGCTGCGTGCGCCATCCGGACCTGGTGGCGCGGCTGTCGGGCGACGAGTTCGCCATCCTGCTGGAATCGGTGGAGCAACCGGCCGACGCCAACGTCGTGGCGCAGCGGGTGATGGATGCGCTCGCCGAACCGATGCCTGCCGGCGGCAAGGAGCTGCAGGTGGCCGTCAGCGTCGGCATCGCGATCGGCGACAGCCAGTACCTGAGCGCCGACGAGGTGCTGCGCGACGCCGACATCGCGCTGTACCGCGCCAAGGAGCTCGGCCGCAAGCGCTACCAGCTGTTCGATGAAACGCTGGCGCGCAGCGTGGTCGACGTGCTGACGCTGGAGGGCGAGCTGCGTCAGGCGTTGAAGCACGGCCAGTTCGAGCCGCATTTCCAGTCCATCTGCCGCCTGGAGGACGGCATGGTGGTCGGCTACGAGGCGCTGATCCGCTGGAACCATCCGCAGCGCGGCCTGCTGCTGCCGGGCGATTTCCTCAAGATCGCCGAGGATAGCGGGCTGATCGAGGCGATCGATTGGCACATGTTCGAGATCAGCTGCCGGCGCCTGCGCCAGCAGCAGCGCACCGACACCTTCATGACGCTCAACGTGTCGGCGATGCATTTGCGCCACGACGATTTCGACACCCGCCTGATCCAGGTGCTGGAGCGCGTCGGCCTGCCGCCCACGCGCGTGGTGGTGGAGGTTACCGAGGGTGCCCTGCTCGACGATCCCGAACGCGTGCGCGCCACGCTGGAACGCCTGCTCGCTGCCGGCGTCGGCGCGGCGCTGGACGACTTCGGCACCGGCTATTCGTCGCTGAGCTATCTGCACTCGCTGCCGCTGCGCATACTGAAGATCGACCGCGCGTTCGTGAACGAGCTGGACAAGGGAGCCAACACCTCCAGCACTACCGTGGTCGCGGCGGTGCTGGCGCTGGCCCGCGCGCTGGACATCGACGTGGTAGCCGAGGGCATCGAGACGGAGATCCAGTATGCCGCGCTGCAGGCGATGGGCTGCGCCATGGGGCAGGGCTACTGGATCGCCCGACCCGCCCCGTTCGAGTCCTGAATCGCGCGCGTTATCGCGCGGCGACGATCTGCCGCAACGCCTGCTCGAACGCTTCCGGCGGCTGCCCGCCGGAAATCAGGTGCCGGCCGTTGACGATCGTCGCCGGCACCGAGTGGATGCCGCGCGACTGGAAGAACTGCTCCTGCGCGCGTACCTCGTCGGCGAACTCGTCGCTTTCCAGCAACTGCTTCGCCCGCCCGGCATCCAGCCCCGCCTCGACGGCCAGGCGCACCAGCGTGTCGTGAGAACTCACGTCCTCGCCATCGGTGAAATACGCGCGCAGCAGGATCTGCTTCAGCGCCAGCTGCCGCCCTTCCAGCCCGGCCCAGTACAGCAGCCGGTGCGCGTCGAAGGTGTTGTAGACGCGGCTGCGCCGGTCCATGTTGAAGGTGAATCCGAGTGCCGCGCCGCGCGCACGGATTGCCGCGCGGTTGGCGTCGATCTGCTCGGCCGAACTGCCGTACTTGCGCACCAGATGCTCGGTGGAATCCTCGCCTTCAGGCACCATCTGCGGGTTCAGCTCGAACGGCTGGAAGTGGATCTCGGCACTGACCTCACCATCCAGCTTCGCCAGCGCCTGCTGCAGCGAAGCCAGCCCGACCGCACACCACGGGCAGGAAACGTCGGAGACGAAGTCGATGCGGACGGAAGCGGGCTGGGTCATGGGTGGTCTGCCAAGGAGGGAATAACCTAAAGATGGGGGCGGCGCGAGCCCCTTCAATCCGCTGCGCAGAGCGTTCGGACGGTGCGTGTCGCGTGGGATGGGATACCTGCGATTACACTGGACGTTTCTGCGGACCTGCCCGGGGATCCGAACGATCCTCGCGGCTCCAGCGACCAGGCACATGTCACATCGTCGAATCACCCACGGCATTCCGTCCGGCGCGGATCGGGCTGCCTCCAGGCATCCGGTACCGCGATGAGAACCCGCGCGCGTGTCGTCACCTGGCAACGCCTGCGTCAGCAGCCGACCTGGAAGCTGCTGGCGTCGGACAATGCGCCGCTGACCGCCGCGCTGCTGCAGGCCCTGCTGCTCGATGCCGAGCGCCAGTTGCCTGCCTCGCTGCTGCACGAGCGGCTGGCGCGCGAGCTGGAGGAACTGCGCGCGCATGGCCACGCCGTGCCGCGCGCCGCGCAGGCGTATGTGGCGGAATGGCTGGGCGCCGGCTGGCTGGAGCGACGCTTCCCCGAGGGAGCCAGCGAGGAAATGTACGAGTTGTCCACGCAGGCGATCGGTGCGCTGCGTTTTCTGGGCAGCCTCGACACCAGCCGCAGCGTGGCCACCGAGAGCCGGCTGGCGCTGGTGATCCAGCAACTGGTGCAACTCGCACGGCAGACCGATGCCGACCCGCACAGCCGGCTGGCCGAACTGCTGGCCGAGCGCGAGCGCATCGACGCGCAGATCGCCGCGGTCAGCGAGGGCCGGGTCGACGTGCTGGACGACGCCCGCGCGCTGGAACGCTCGCGCGAGATCATCGCGCTGGCCGACGAGCTGGCCGAGGATTTCCGCCACGTGCGCGACGATTTCCAGCAGCTCGACCGCGAGTTCCGCGAGCGCATCATCGACGACGAGCGCCAGCGCGGCGAGATGCTGGAGGCGCTGTTCGCCGGCGTGGACGTGATCGCCGAAAGCGAGTCCGGGCGCAGCTTCGACGCGTTCTGGCGGCTGCTCACCGACGCCGAGCAGAGCAGCCAACTGGAGGCGGCGGTGGATGCGGTCGCCAGTCGTCCCTTCGCCCGTGCGCTGGATCGGCGCGAGCGCAGTTTCCTGCTGCACCTCACCCGCACCCTGCTCGACCGCGGCGGCCACGTGCACGACGTGCTGCAGCATTTCGCGCGCAGCCTGAAGGGTTTCGTGCAGAGCCGGGCCTACCTGGAACAGCGCCGCCTGCACCAGTTGCTCAAGCAGGCCCAGGCCGAGGCGCTGAAGCTGCGCGACGAGGTGCGCAGCAACGAGGGCATCGACTACACGCTCACCCTGAGCAGCGCGCGGCTCCATTCGCTGTCGCGCTGGCGGCTCAACGATCCGCGCAGCGGCCAGGTCGACGGCAGCATCGTGCGTGCCGATGGCGCGGCGATCACGCTGGACAGCGTGGGCGAGCTGGTGGCGCAGTCGGAGATCGACTTCCGCACGCTGAAGCAGCGCGTGCGGGCGTTGCTGGCCGAGCGCGCGCAGTGCTCGGTCGGTGCCGTGCTCGAACATTATCCGGCCGAGCAGGGCCTGGGCAGCGTGGTCGGCTACGTTGCGCTGGGTAGCCGCCACGGCATGCTGGTGGCCGATCGTTTCGAATCGGTGGGCTGGCGCGGCGAGGATGGTCACGAACGCCGCGCGCGCATCCCGCTGCTGTACTTCCTCAAGGAAAAACGCGATGAACTGGTCTGAGGACATGGATGAGCCAATCCCGGAGAACCCGTCGCCGGAAGGCGTGGGCGACCCCGCGCTGTTCCCCGGCGACACCGGCAGCCTGCCGTTCGAGGCGCGCCGCGTGCTGTGCCAGTTGCTGGCCGGTCCCAGCGTGGACGCCGAACGCCATGCCCTGCTGTGGCCGGTGCTGCTGCGCGAGGAAACCGCCATCCGCGCGCGCCTCAGCGAACTGTTCCTGGAACTGGTGCTCGACCGCGACCTGCGTGTGGCCTTCGTGCGCCAGGCCGACACCGGCGAGCTGGACACGCCGACCCTGTTGCGCTCCAGCCCGCTCACCTTCATCGACTCGGTGCTGCTGCTGACCTTGCGCCAGCGCCTGGCGGAAGCCGAGGCGCAGGGCCAGCACGCGGTAGTGGAAGTGGACGAACTGCACGCGCAACTGGCCGTGTACGAGCCGCCGCAGGGCACCGACCGCGCCGGTTTCACCAGGAAGCTCAACGCCGCCATCGAGAAGATGAAAAAGAACAACGTGCTGCAGCCGATACGCGGCAGCGAGGGTCGCCACGAGGTCTCGCCCACGCTGAAGCTGCTGTTCTCAGCCGAGGACGTGCAGGCGCTGGGCGCGGTCTATCGCGAGCACCTGGCCGGCCAGCGCGATGGCGTGGATGCGGAAAGCGAGGAGGACGAATGACGAAGAAGTCCGACAGCGCGCCGGCCCTGTTCCTCTCCGACCTGCCCACGCCGCGCGAGGAACAGTTCCGCATGCGTCGCCTGCAGGTGCTCAACTGGGGCACCTTCTCCGGCCTGCACGAAGTGCCGATTGCCGAGCGCGGCTTCCTGTTCGTGGGCCGTTCCGGCTCGGGCAAATCGACCCTGCTCGACGCGATGTCGGCGTTGCTGGTGCCGCCGGCGCTGGTCGATTTCAACGCCGCCGCGCGCGAGGCCGAGCGCAGCGGCCGCGACCGCTCGCTGGTGTCCTACGTGCGCGGCGCCTGGGCCGACCAGCACGACGAGGACTCCGGCGAAGTCGCCACGCAGTACCTGCGCCGCGGCCCGGTGTGGTCGGCGCTGGCGCTGGAATACCGCAACGCGCTGGGCCGCTGCGTGAGCCTGGTGCGGCTGCTGTGGATTCGCGGCAACAGTTCCAGCGCTGCCGACGTGCAGAAGCATTTCATCGTCGCCGAGCGGCCGTTCGATCTGGCGACGGAGCTGGACGGTTTCGACCTGGACATCCGGCGTCTCAAGCAGCACGTTTCCGATGTCCACTATCACGAGACTTTCAGCGCCTACGCCGAACGCTTCCGCCGCCTGCTCGGCATCGGCAACGACACTGCACTGCGCCTGCTGCACAAGACCCAGTCGGCGAAGAACCTGGGTGACCTCAACCACTTCCTGCGCGACTTCATGCTGGAGCGCCCGGAAACCTTCGCCGTCGCCGAGCGCCTGGTGGCCGAGTTCGCCGAACTGGACGAGGCGCACAAGGCGGTGGTGACCGCGCGCGAACAGATCGAGACGCTGCGCCCTGCACGCACGGCGCACGAGCGGCTGATGGACGTGCGCCGCGAACGCGGCGAACTGGATGAATTGCTGGCCGGCATGGACGGCTACCGCGAGCGCCAGCGGCTGCGCCTGCTCGACGCGCGGCTGGCCGAGCTGGGCACGCTCGATCGCGGCCTCGAAGGCGAGGAGGGCCGCCGACAGCAAACGCTGGAACAACACCAGCGCGAACTGGGCGACCTGCAGGCGCGTCACCGCGAACAGGGCGGCGACCGCATCGAGCAACTGCAACGCGAGCACGACAGTGTGTCGCGCGAGCGTGATGCCTGCCTGCGCCATCGCGGCGTGGCCGAGAGCGCCTGCCGGCAACTGGATTGGCAGCTCGCCGCTACCCCGCAAGGCTTCGCCGAACAGCTGGCCGAGGCGCGCAGCCTGCTCGACGCCGGCCAGGACGCCGCCGCCAGTGCCGATCAGCGCATGCTGGAACTGGGCATGCAGAAGAAGCAGGCCGAACTGGATTTTGCCAGGGCACGTGCCGAGATCGCCGCGCTGGAAAAGCATCCGTCGAACATTCCCGAGTCCATGCAGACCCTGCGCAGCCGGTTGTGCGCCGCGGTGGGCCTGGCCGAGACCGCGCTGCCGTTCGCCGGCGAGCTGATCCAGGTGCGCGCGGACGAGGCGGCGTGGAGCGGCGCGATCGAACGCCTGCTGCACGGCTTCGCGCTGTCGCTGCTGGTGGACGAGCGGCATTACGCCAAGGTGGCCGCGTGGGTCGACGCCACGCATCTGGGCGGCAAGCTGGTGTACCACCGCATCGGCGCCGCCGATGTACTGAACGTGTCCGCGCCGCCGCCGCGTTCGTTGCTGCACAAGCTGGAGCTGGCGTCGCATGCGCACCAGGAATGGCTGCACGCGGAACTGCTGCGCCGCTACGACTACGCTTGCGTGGACAGCGTGCACGCGCTGCAGCGCAGCGAGCGCGCGATCACCGCGCAAGGCCAGATCAAGCACGGCCGCAGCCGGCACGAGAAGGACGACCGCCACGCCGTCGACGACCGCCGCCAGTGGGTGCTGGGCTTCGACAACCGCGACAAGCTGGCGTTGTACAAGACCGAGGCTGGCGAGCTGGCGCAGCAGATTGCCGACGCCGATCACGCGATCGCCGCAATCAACGTCGAGCGCAAACAGCAGGCCAGCCACGCCGCCGCCGCGCAATCGCTGGCCAACCTGCGCTGGAGCGACATCGACGTCGCGCCGCTGCTCACCCGGCTGGATACCATCGCGGCCACGCTGAAGGAGATGCGCGAAGGCGACGTGGCCTTGCGCGAGCTGGGCGAGCGCATTGCGACGAAGGAAAAGCAGGTCGGCACCGCCCAGCGCCTGCTGAACGAGGTGCGCGACGAGCGCCGCGACCACCAGCGCGAACACGGGCGGCTGGACAAGGATCGCGCGCGCTGCGCCGACGACGTGGCCGCCAAACCGCTGACGCCGCTGCAGCAGCAAGGCCTGGACGCGCGCTGCGAAGCCGGCGCGTCGTTCGCCCTGGGCAACCTCGCCGAGCGCACGCTGGCGATGGAACGCGCACTCAATCAAGGCATCGGCGCGCTGGATGCGGAGGCTGCCGAGCTGGCCCACGCGATCATCACCCGTTTCGACACCTTCCGCCGCCGCTGGGCGCAGGACGCCGGCGACGTGCAGGCCAACCTGGAAAGCGCGGCGGATTTCTTCGCCCGGCTGCAGCGGCTCGAACGCGACGGCCTGCCGGCGCATGAGGCGCGTTTCTTCGACATGCTGCGCACCCAGAGCGGGCAGAACCTGGTGGCCCTGCAAACGCACATCGCGCAGGCGCACAAGGCGATCCGCGCGCGCATGGAAGACGTCAACGCCAGCCTGGAAACCGTGCCGTTCAACCGCGGCAGCATCCTGCAGATCGAACCGGAGGACCGCCGCCTGCCTGAGGTGGTCGAGTTCCGCCAGCAACTGGCCGCCGTGCTGGGCAGCCAGAAAACCGACGACCACGAGCGTGCCGAGGCGCAGTTCGAAGGCTTGCGCAAGCTGGTCGCCCGGCTCGCCTCGACCGAGCCCGAGCACAAACGCTGGCGCGAGCAGGTGCTGGACGTGCGCCTGCACGTGGAGTTCATCGGCGAGGAGCTCGACGCGCAGAGCCGCCGCCAGCTGGAGGTCTATCGCAGCGGCGCCGGCAAGTCCGGCGGCCAGCGCCAGAAGCTGGCCACCACCTGCCTGGCCGCCGCGCTGCGCTACCAGCTCGGCGACGAGGACGGCGGCGTGCCGCAGTACGCGGCGGTGGTGCTGGACGAGGCGTTCGACAAGGCCGACAACGAGTTCACCGCGATGGCCATGCGCATCTTCGAGAACTTCGGTTTCCAGATGATCGTGGCCACCCCGCTGAAATCGGTGATGACGCTGGAGCCGTTCATCGGTGGCGCCTGCTTCGTCGAGATCAACGGCCGCCACGACTCCGGTGTGCTGATGATCGAGTACGACGCGGCCAGCCAGCGCCTCGACCTGCCGCGTGCGCGCGAAGGCGACGATGCGCAGCCCTGAGCAGGCCATCGCCTTGCTGCGCGGGCACTGGCAGCGGCAGGTCGGCGACTGGCTGGACGGCAGCGGCGAATGGCCACTGCGCGTGTCGCTGGCGGCACCGGGTGAAAAGCAGGCCAGCGCGCACTGGGCGATGTTCGAGGCATGGCGATCGACATGGAAAAGCTGGTCGGGCGGTGAGGTGAGCTGGGCCGAGCGACGCTGGCCGCTGCTCGGCCGTCAGGCGGTGCCCGAAGCCTTGTCGCTGCCTGATGCGGATGCGCTGGCCGCACTGCTTGGCGAAACGGTGCGCTGGCAGCGTGCCTGCACGCGCTTCGAGCTGTGGATTCGACGCTGGCCGGCCCTGTCCGCCCACCTGCGCCATCAATACGCCTTGCTGGCCGACGCCGAGGAAACCGAGTTCGCCCGTCTCGGCGACATGCTGACGTGGCTGCAGGACCATCCTTCGTCGAACCTGTTCGCCCGCCAGCTGCCGGTGGCCGGACTGGACAGCAAGTGGCTGGAAACCCGCACCGGCCTGCTCGGCGACTGGCTGCGCATGCTGGCCGATCTGCCCCGCGACTCGGATTTCTGGCATGCCAGCGGCCTGCGCCGCGAGCCGGATCGGTTGCGCCTGCGCGTGATCGATCCGGCCTTGCGTGCCCGCATCGGCGGTTTGGGCGACATCCATGCGCCGTTCGACCAGCTCGCCGCGCTGGCGCTGCCGGCGCGCCGCGTCTTCATTGTCGAGAACAAGCAGACTGGCCTGGCTTTCGACGACCTGCCCGGCGCCGTGGTGCTGATGGCGCGCGGCTATGCGGTCGACCGCCTGCACGAACTGCCGTGGCTGCATGCCGCCGACGCGGTGCATTACTGGGGCGACCTGGACACCCACGGCCTGGCCATCCTCGGTCGGCTGCGCGGCCACCTGCCGCAGGTGCGGTCGCTGCTGATGGACGAGGCGACCCTGCTGGCGCATCGCGCGCTGTGGGTGACCGAACCGCAGCCACATCGCGCCGACACGATCGAGCACCTGGATGCTGCCGAGCAGGCGCTGTATCGAGACTTGCGCGGCGATCGCTGGGGCGTGCGCGTGCGGCTGGAGCAGGAGCGGATCGGCTGGGACGTCGCGTGGGCGACCGTCAACTCAATGTTTACCCGGTGACGCGATCGGGCGGCGGTCCGGCTCCCGTGCCAGCTGTTTGGCCGCTGCGGCCATGCCGTTGGCGACGCGTTCGAACAGCTCCGCGGGAAAGTCCTCCGGCAAGCGTTCCGCCAGTGCATCGAGTGCGCGTGGCGTGCGTTCGACGAGGTTTTCGATGATGGCCACGACACGATCGCCGATGCCGAGGCTTTCCGCCATGCCGACCCAATGCCAGCGATGGATGTCGTGGACCAGGTAATGGCGGTTGCTGCCTTCCACGGCCATGGCCAGGCGGGCCTTGCGCGGATCCATCCGGTTCGCGCCGCGACCCTGGATCGGCCAGGTGGACAGGATGTCGTACAGCGGCGTGCGTCGGTAACGGCCACCGGGGAGCAGGGTGAGGCTGAAGTTCTTGGCGTGGCCGTCGGTGGCGCCCATCAGCCAGAACAGCAGCTGCGTACGGAAGAAGTTTTCACGATCCGCGCCAGCATCTTCGGAGCCGCGCAGGATGTCCATGATGCGGCGGATCCCGGGGCCACCGTCGCTTTCGTATTTGCGGCTCGGCGGCAACCCGGCGACCTGGCAGAAATCCTCCTGCGGGATGCGCAGCCAGTAATGGCCGTCTCGTGCACGAATGCGGTCGAAGCGCTCGACGATCAGCGCTTTCTGATCCTCGAACCGGCCGATCTCGACATGGGCGACGGGCAGGCCGTATTCGCGCACGAGCTCCATGCACAGCCACTCCAGTTCGACCGACATGCGCATGTCGGCCTGCACGTTGCCCACCAGCCCCAGTGGCAGCTTGAAGATGTGGGTGGATGGCGTGGCGCCGTGGGGAATGCACCAGCGGCCACGATGCCGCAGCAGCGCGGTCTTTTCCTGTGCGCCGGCAATGGACAGGCGGAACGCGTCATCGTCGGGCGTCTTGCCCAGCTGCGGCGCCATGGTGGTGTTGCGCAGCACGTTTGCCACGCCGGCTTCATTGAGCGAAGTGGCTTCGATGCGGCGTATATCGCCGGGGTCTGCGCCGGCAGGCAGCAGCTGGATGGCGCCGACGCAGTCGCGGCCGATGGCGGCGAGCAGGTCGAACGCTGCGGTGGAGCGGGCACCGTACCGATCCCGCAGGCGTTGCAGGATGCGTTCGTTGTCCGGGATCAGATTCTCGAAATACGCGGCGACCTTGTCGCCGCGCAAAGTCCGCATGTCGTCCCCGTGGCCGCCGGCACGGCCGAACGGCAACGACAGCGACAATGGGCGCCCCGTGCCGGATCGGATCCAGTCCGTGTCGTAGGTCAGCCGGTCGGCGGCCCCCCTGGGACGTTCCCAGGTGCCGACATGCATGCCGTTCATCCACAGATCCAGCGCCAGCGCGCGCGGGGTGGCTACCATTCCGGTGCGCCCGCATCGCGCAGGTTCAACGTGGATTTTTCCTGCACCAGCAGTTCGAGCCCCAGCACCTGGCACAGCCGGTGGATACGATCGAACGAGACCCGGGCGGCGTTGTTCTCCAGTTTGGAGGCGGCCTGGGTACTGATGCCCAGCTGCCGGGCAACATCGGTCTGGGTAAGGCCGCGGCTCAACCGGGCACCACGGAGGATGTCGGTCAGTTGGGCAGGCAGGAGAATCGGTGTCGGTCGCATGACTCAACCTGAAGGTTGATATAGTGAAAATCAATCTACAGGTTTAAATGTGATATTTCAACTTGTGGATTGAAATGCCGATCAGGTGCCCTGGGCCAGGATACTCAGCGCCACCGCCTCAGCCACCTTGATCCCGTCCACCGCGGCGGAGAGGATGCCGCCGGCGTAGCCGGCGCCCTCGCCGGCGGGATACAGGCCGCGCGTGTTGAGACTTTGCAGACTGTCGTCGCGCTTGATGCGCACGGGCGAGGAGGTGCGCGTCTCCACGCCGGTGAGGATGGCGTCGGGCATGGCGTAGCCGCGGATCTGCCGTTCGAACGCGGGCAACGCCTCGCGGATCGCGGCGATCGCGTAGTCGGGCAGCGCGCTGTCGAGGCTGCCGGGGGTCACGCCTGGCTGGTAGGACGGTTGCACTTTGTCGAAGGCGTGCGAGGCACGACCGGCGAGGAAGTCGCCGACCCGTTGCGCCGGCGCGTTGTAGTTGCCGCCACCGAGGGTGAAGGCGTGGCTTTCCAGCGTGCGCTGCAACGCGATACCGGCCAGCGGGCCGTCGCCGTAGGGCGCGAAGTCGGCCGGTTCGATGCCGACCACAACGGCGGCGTTCGCGTTGCGCTCGTTGCGTGAGTACTGGCTCATGCCGTTGGTGACCACTCGGCCGGCTTCGCTGGTGGCGGCCACCACGGTGCCACCGGGGCACATGCAGAAGCTGTACACCGAGCGGCCGCCTTTGCCGTGATGCACCAGGTGGTAGTCGGCCGCGCCGAGGATCGGATGGCCGGTCTGCGGGCCGAAGCGGGCGCGGTCGATCACCGACTGCGGATGCTCGATGCGGAAGCCGATCGAGAACGGCTTGGCCTCCACGTACACGCCGCGCGCATGCAGCATCTCGAACGTGTCGCGCGCGCTGTGGCCGAGTGCCAGCACCACATGGTCGGAGCGCAACTGTTCGCCGCTGGCCAGGGTGACGCCACGGATCCGCTGCTGGCCATCCGCACCCGGTTCCAGCAGCAGGTCGTCCACGCGCTGGCTGAAGCGGATCTCGCCGCCCAGCGACTCGATCGTCGCGCGCATGTTCTCCACCATCGACACCAGCCGGAAGGTGCCGATGTGCGGCTTGCTGACGTAGAGGATCTCCTCCGGCGCGCCGGCCTTGACGAATTCGGTGAGCACCTTGCGGCCGTGGTGTTGCGGGTCGCGGATCTGGCTGTGCAGCTTGCCGTCGGAGAACGTGCCGGCGCCGCCTTCGCCGAACTGCACGTTGGATTCCGGGTGCAGCTCGCGCTTGCGCCACAGGTCCCAGGTGTCCTTGGTGCGCTCGCGCACTTCCTTGCCGCGATCGAGGATGATCGGGCGCAAGCCCATCTGCGCCATGATCAGTCCGGCGAACAGGCCGCAGGGGCCGAAGCCGATCACCAGCGGGCGGTGTTCGATCCGCGGCGGCGCCTTGGCCACGAAGTGGTAGCTGGTGTCCGGCGTGGGCCGCACGTGTGCATCGCCGGCAAAGCGCTCGAGCAGCTCGGCTTCGCGCGGGGTGTCGATGTCCAGCGCGTAGATCAGCGTGATCGCGCCGCGCTTGCGCGCGTCGTAGCCGCGCCGGGCGATGGTGTAGCCGGTCAGTTCGCCGGGTTCGAGCTCAAGCCGCCTGACGATCGCCGCGGCGAGCGCGGCCTCGCCGTGGTCGAGCGGCAGCTTGAGGTCGGTGAGTCGCAGCATGCATGGGTTCCGGTGCGCCGGGGGCGCGCACGCTTCGCGGCGCCCCGGATTGACCGGTCATTGTCGGCGCCTTGCGGGTGGCCGACAAGGCGGCCGGCGAGCGGAAACTGACGCTGCGGGTCACTCAGGCCGCCAGCAGGGTCAGGAATTGCTCACCGGTTGCGCGCGGGTGCAGCAGGATGAAGCGCGTTTGCGCCGGGCCGGCGTGCTTGCGTGCCGCGGCGACGCAAACCTCGCCGTCGTCGGCGATGATGGCCGGAGGCGTGGCACGCTGGTCATCCCAGGGCGCGCGGCACAGTTGGCCGTGTTGCGGGCCGCCGGCGATGATGCATTCAAAAATCCTGTTCATGGAAAGTCACTCGAAGGGGAGGAGCTGTGGGGACGAGTGACGGCAAGCAGGGGACGCGCCAGCAGCGGGCAGGCAAAGGTGGTCTGCGTCACAGTTTGGGACATGCGCCGCCAGTCGCGGCTGATCGCTGTGGTTTCAACGACTGGAGCGGCTGGGGCAGCTGCTTCCGGTGGCGAGTCCGGCCCCTACCCGGACTCGCTACCGCGGGACGGAGTTGGCCCGCTCAGGCTTCGCCGATGAAATCCTTCTTGCCGATGTCGGTGCCCGCTTCGCGCAGGATGTTGTAGGCGGTGGTGCAGTGGAAGAACAGGTTGGGGATGGTGAAGCCGAACAGGTACGCCTGACCCTCAAGCGTGACGTCGCCGTTGCGCGTCTTCATCACGACAGTACGGGTCTCGCTGCCGTCGATCTGTTCGGCGGTGAAGCTCTTGACGTAATCGATCGCGCGCGCGATGCGGTCGTAGGCCTGCGGCAGGGTGGTCTCGTTGTCCTCGAAGGACTGCGGTTCGACGCCGGCGAGGCGAGCCGTGCCGCGCGTGGCCATGTCGCAGGCGATCTGGATCTGCTTGATCAGCGGCAGCATGTCCGGGATCAGCCGGACCTGCAGCAGCACTTCGCCGCTGACGTTCTTCGAGGTCGCGTGTTGCTCGCCCTTCTGCAGCACATGGGTGAGGTTGCCCAGCGCGCGGACAAAGACGGGGACGGAGGCCTGGTACATGGAAAGTGTCATGGGTTTTCTTCCTGCGGTTGAACCGCCTGCGGCGGATGGTTGGGTGTTGCGGGATGGATGGCGGACCGTGCCGGCGCGTCGCCGGGTAGCGGTTCGGCCGTGGCGTTGGCGGGGGTTGCGGCAGGCGTCGGGTGGCCCGTGCGGCGATCACCAGGCCCGCCAGCATCAGGGCCGCCGACAGCACGAAGGCGGCGCCGGGCAGGTGCAACGGCGACCCCGGCGCGATCGACAGCGCAAACACCTGGGCGAACAGATACGGCCCGAAGATGCCGGCGAAGCTGCCCAGGCTGCTGATCGCGCCCTGCAGCCGGCCCTGCTCGGAAGGATCGACCTGCTGGGTCATGATCGACTGGATCGGCGGCATCGCCAGGCCCCACAGTGCCAGCAGCGGCACGCCGAGCAGGAACGCCCAGCCCACGTCGGCCACGCCCATCACCAGGAACGCGCCCACGCCGAACAGCATGCCCGCCAGCAGCACGCGGCGTTCGCCGAAGCGCGGCGCGAGCCTGCCGGTGAGCACCGCCTGCACGAAGCCGTCGCAGGCGCCGACCAGCATCAGGACGTAGCCGACCGCCTGCGGACCCCAGTGGTAGCGGTAATCCGCGTACAGCACGAATACCGTCTGCAGCACGTAGTGGGCGAGATAGACCAGGAACAGCACGATGGCCAGGTGGAAGACCTGCCGCTGGCGGCGCAGCAGCTTCAGCGAACCGAATGGATGCGCACTGTGCAGCTCGATGCGTGCGGTGCGGCGCTCCTTCGGCAGCGACTCGGGCAGGATGAAGCAGCCGTACAGGAAGTTGCACAGCGCCAGGCCGGCGGCCACCCAGAACGGCAGCCGCAGCGCGATGCCGCCGAGGAAGCCACCCACGCCCGGGCCGATGATGAAGCCCAGCCCGAACGCGCTGCCGAGGATGCCGAACGCGGCGGCGCGCTTCTCCTTCGGCACGATGTCCGCGATGTACGCGTTGGCGGTGCTGAAGCTGGCCGCGGTCATGCCGAGCAGCACGCGCGCGGCGAACAGCAGCCACAGCGTGGGCGCCAGTGCCAGCACCACGAAATCCACCGCCAGGCCCAGGTTGGAGATCAGGATCACCGATCGCCGGCCGTAGCGGTCCGACAGTGCGCCCTGCACCGGCGAGAACACGAACTGCACGATGGCGAACACCGTGCTGAAGATGCCCACCCACCACGCCGCCCGGGCGATACCGCCGCCGGCCAGCTGCTCGATCAGGTGCGGCAGCACCGGGATGATGATGCCGAACGCCAGCATGTCCAGCAGCACGGTGACGTAGATGAAGGCCAGCGCGGCGCGATGGCGCGGAGCGACAGGCATCGACGGCTGGTCCATGGGCGTGGCAAAGCGGGGGGAAGGCGACGATAACCCACGCCTGCGGCGGCCGCATGTGCAACCGGTCAGGTATCCCCGTGCCGCCGGAGCGATACCATGCAACATTCTCTCGCCAGGACACGATCATGCTGCGACGCCTGCTTCCCGCCTGCCTGCTGCTCGCGCTGTCCGC
>Ga0209916_1000191_pt1 | contig 124390 bp, 111 predicted proteins | sample ThiBio_1000_plan_FD_183956 | JGI IMG/M metagenome (GOLD analysis project Ga0209916, IMG submission 183956) | Wastewater bioreactor microbial communities from Cape Town, South Africa - Thiocy_solids_2 (SPAdes) | ecosystem: Engineered > Bioreactor > Thiocyanate-remediating > Anaerobic-Aerobic ...
CTGGTTTGGGGCGTCATCCACACCAATACGCCGTTCGACGCTGGCTATGTCGGGCACCACCGCACCACGACGCCATACGCGTCCGCTGAGTGCATGGTTGCGTAGCGAGAATCAAGACGGTATCTACATGGCCTGGCCCGCCATCGGCGGCATCCGTTGCAACGTTCCTGATAGCATGTGCCCCCGCACAACCTCCCGCCGTTCGCCCTGAGCGTAGCGAAGCGAAGTCGAAGGGCCGAGTTCCCCGAAGCAACGGTCGGCGAAACAACTTTTCGGAGAGGTGGCCGAGCGGTTTAAGGCACCGGTCTTGACGCGGAGGCAGGAAGCCGAAGCGGACAGCGGCGCAGCCGCTGGCCCCGAAGGGGTGGAGGGCAGGATGCCCGGAACAAAACTGGCGTAGTGGCGCGCAACGCGCGCCTTGCTGCAGACAACGAGCTTATGGAGAGATGGCCGAGTGGTTTAAGGCAGCAGTCTTGACGCGGAGGCAGGAAGCCGAAGCGGACAGCGGCGCAGCCGCTGGCCCCGAAGGGGTGGAGGGCAGGATGCCCGGAACAAAACTGGCGTAGTGGCGCGCAACGCGCGCCTTGCTGCAGACAACGAGCTTATGGAGAGATGGCCGAGTGGTTTAAGGCAGCAGTCTTGAAAACTGCCGTAGTGGTAACACTACCGTGGGTTCGAATCCCACTCTCTCCGCCAGAAACGCAAAGCGCCCCGCACGGGGCGTTTTGCGTTTCAAGTGGTGACGACGGGGATGAGAACCCACCGGTTATTCAGCGCATCCTGCGCCTCACCCTTCGGGCCGTCGGCTTCGCCGACGTTCGCTCCGGCATCCTGCCTCCGCAGTCGACAATTTTGTCTGGAACTTGTTGGACAGCCGCAGGCTGGCCCCGCAGCGCGTAGCGCGCAGCGCGGAGGGGTTGGGCCCATGGATGGGCCCAACAATCCCCCGCAGACAGCACGCAACAGTGCAGTGCACCGAAGCGGTCGTTCTTTTCGACGAAAACCAGAGGAAATGGTGCATCGTTTGTCCGGCGCATGCCTGGAGGCAACACGCCATTGACTGGCCGGGGGCGCTCCTACGCCCTATGCTCTGACGTGTTCGAGTCGGGGGGGAGTCGCCAGAGTCGTGCTTCATGGATAAGAAAAAACTGTCCGAAGCGGATATCTGCCTGAAGTTCATCACGCCCGCCCTGGTCGCCAGCGGCTGGAACGTGGATGAGCAGGTGTTTCAGGAATTCACGCTCAAGGCCGGCCGCATGGTGGTGCGCGGCCACCGTGCCGCACGCGACAAGGCCAGCATCCGCCGCGCCGACTACATGCTGTGCCACCGTGCGGACCGCCCGCTGGCCGTGATCGAAGCCAAGGACAACACCCATTCAGTCAACGCCGGCATGGCACAGGCGATCGCATACGCCGAACTGCTGGATGTGCCGTTCGCGTTTTCCAGCAACGGCGACGGTTTCCTCTTCCGCGACCGCACGCTGGGCGATGGCGTGCTGGAACGCGAAATCACCCTCGACGAATTCCCCGGCCCCGACGAGCTGTGGCAACGCTACTGCACCTGGAAAGGCTGGTCGGCCGACGTGCGTCATGTGGCCGAATCGGCGTGGTACCCCGGCAAGCCGCCACGCTATTACCAGATCGCCGCGGTCAACCGCACCGTCGAGGCGATCGCCGCAGGTCGCGACCGCGTGCTGCTGGTCATGGCCACCGGCACCGGCAAGACCTTTACCGCTTTCCAGATCATCTGGCGGCTGTGGAAGTCCGGTGCGAAGAAACGCATCCTGTATCTGGCCGACCGCAATATCCTGATCGACCAGACCATGGTCAACGACTTCAAGCCCTTCAAGGGCGCCATGGCCAAGCTCAGCCCGAACCAGAAGGGCGTGGAGCGGGTCGATGCGGATACGGGGCAGCGCTTCATCGACCAGCTCGACCTGGCCGTGCACAAGACCACCAAGCTGGTCGACAAGTCCTACGAAATCTACCTGTCGCTGTATCAGGCCGTCTCCGGCCGCGAGGACGAGGACAACATCTACAAGCAGTTCTCGCCGGATTTCTTCGACCTGATCATCGTCGACGAGTGCCATCGCGGCAGCGCTGCCGAGGATTCCGCGTGGCGCGAGATCCTCACCTACTTCAGCAGCGCCGCGCAGATCGGCCTTACCGCCACGCCGAAGGAAACCGAGGAGATCTCCAACAGCGACTACTTCGGCGAGCCGCTCTACACCTACTCGCTGAAGCAGGGCATCGACGACGGCTACCTGGCGCCATACAAGGTCATCCGCATCGACCTTGACCGTGACGTGCTCGGCTGGCGCCCGAGCGCCGGCATGACCGACAAGTACGGCAACCTGGTCGAGGATCGCGTCTACAACCAGAGCGACATGAACCGCTCGCTGGTGCTGGAAGCGCGCGACCAGCTTGTAGCCGAGAAAATCACCCAGTACCTCAAGGCCACCGACCGCTACGCCAAGACCATCGTCTTCTGCGAGGACATCGACCACGCCGGACGCATGCGCCAGGCCCTGTCCAACGCCAACGCCGACATTTGCGTCGACCAGCCCAGGTACGTGGTGCAGATCACCGGCGACAACCGGGAAGGCAAGCTGGAGCTGGACAACTTCATCGACCCGGAGAAACCCTTCCCGGTCATCGCCACCACCTCGCGACTGATGTCCACCGGCGTCGACGCGCAGACCTGCAAGCTGATCGTGCTGGACCAGACCATCAAGTCGATGACCACCTTCAAGCAGATCGTCGGTCGCGGCACGCGGCTGCGCGAGGACTTGGGCAAGACCTGGTTCACCATCATGGATTTCAAGCGCGCCACCGAGATGTTCGCCGACAAGGATTTCGATGGCGATCCGGTGCAGGTGTACCAGCCCGGCCCGAACGATCCCGTCGAGCCGCCCACGCCGGTATCGCCGCCGACTGGCGGCACGCAGGAAGAACCCGGTCCGTGGAATCCCGAGGGCGGCGATTTGCCGAGCACAGCCGGCCCTGGCGAAGGCGGTGAGATCGTCAAACGCTTCGTCATCGACGGCAAGCGCGTGCCGGTCAGCATCTCCAAGGAGCGCGTGCAGTACCTCGATGCCGACGGCAAGCTGATTACCGAAAGCCTGCGCGACTACACCCGCATCAACATCAAGAAGCAGTACGAGTCGCTGGATGCGTTCCTGCAGGCATGGACCAGCGCCGAGCGCAAAGCCGCCCTGATCGCGGAGCTGGACGATCACGGCGTGTTCCTCGACGCGCTGGCCGACGAAGTGGGCAAGGATTTCGACCCGTTCGACCTGGTGCTGCACGTCGCCTACGACATGCCGCCGCTGACCCGCGCCGAGCGCGCCAACCACGTGCGCAAGCGCAACGTGTTCACCGAGTACGGCCCGGTCGCCCGCCAGGTCATCGGTGCGCTGATCGACAAATACGCCGACAGCGGCGTGCAGACCCTGGAAAGCATGGACGTGTTGCGCCTGCCGCCGATCGACCACCTCGGCACCCCGATCGAACTGGTGCGCGCCTTTGGTGGCAAGCCACAGTATCTGCAGGCACTGCAGGCGCTTGAAGCGGAGCTGTACCGCCCGGCTTCACCCGACTCTTGACCCCCTCTCCCTCCGGGAGAGGGCTGGGGTGAGGGTGCGGTCGAAGCCCGAATCCCCACGCTCCGTCCGAACCCTCATCCGACCCTTCGGGCCACCTTCTCCCACAGGGGGAAGGGAAACCCTCAACACAGAACCCTCCATGTCCAACCTCAGCTCCATCGTCAAATCCATCCAGGACGTCATGCGCCAGGACTCCGGCGTCGACGGCGACGCCCAGCGCATCGGCCAGCTCACCTGGCTGTTCTTCCTGAAAATCTTCGACGCCCACGAAGCACAGCTCGAAGTGATGCACGACCACTACAAGTCGCCGCTGCCCGAGCACCTGCGCTGGCGCGACTGGGCGGATGATCCGGAAGGCCGCACCGGCGACGCCTTGCTCGACTTCATCAACATCCAGCTGTTCCCCACGCTGAAGGAACTGCCCGGCGACCTCAAGCGCAATCCGCGCGGCTACGTGATCCGCAGCGTGTTCGAGGACGCCTTCAACTACATGAAGTCCGGCCAGCTGCTGCGCCAGGTGATCAACAAGATCAACGCGATCGACTTCAACCGCCAGGCCGACCGCCACCAGTTCAACGACATCTACGAAAAGATCCTGCGCGACCTGCAGTCCGCCGGCAACGCCGGCGAGTTCTACACCCCGCGCGCCGTCACCCAGTTCATGGTCGACATGGTGAATCCGCAGCTCGGTGAAACCGTGCTCGATCCCGCCTGCGGCACCGGCGGCTTTCTGGTCTGCGCGCTGGAGCACCTGCGCAAGCAGGCGCGCAGCGCCGAGGACGAGGCCATCCTGCAAACCTCCATCCACGGTGTGGAGAAGAAGCAGCTGCCGCACCTGCTGTGCGTCACCAACATGCTGCTGCACGGCATCGACGTGCCTAGCGAGATCCGCCACGACAACACGCTGACCTATCCGCTGCGCAACTACGGCGCCAAGGACCGTGTCGACGTGATCGTCACCAATCCGCCGTTCGGTGGCACCGAGGAGCCGGGCGTGGAGGCCAACTTCCCCGCCGACGTGCGCACCAAGGAAACCGCCGACTTGTTCCTGGTGCTGATCAAGCACCTGCTGAAACCCCACGGCCGCGGCGCCGTGGTGCTGCCCGACGGCACGTTGTTCGGCGAAGGCGTCAAGTCGCGCATCAAGGAGCAACTGCTTACCGAGTGCAACCTGCACACCATCGTGCGCCTGCCCAACGGCGTGTTCAGCCCGTACACCGGCATCAAGACCAACCTGCTGTTCTTCACCAAGGGCCAGCCCACCCAACACGTCTGGTACTACGAACATCAGTACCCGGCCGGCGCGAAGAACTACAACAAGACCAAGCCGATCCGCATCGAGGAGTTCGACGTGGAAAAGGCGTGGTGGGGCGACCCGGCCGACAACTACGCCAGCCGCGAGGAGAACGAGTTCGCCTGGAAAGTCGACATCGATGCGATCAAGGCAGCCAACTGGAACCTCGACCAGAAGAACCCGCACGCGGTGGAGCAGGTCAGCTTCGATCCAGAAAAGCTGCTGGCCGACTACCAGCGATTGCAGCGGGAGGCGCAGGGGATGCGCGATCAGCTCAAGGCGTTGCTCGGTGCGGCGTTGAATGGCGAGGCGCAGGCATGAGCCCCAAGCACACCGCCACTTCCACGCCGTCATTCCAGCGAAAGCTGGAATCCAGCGCCTGCACGCCCCCCGAAAGTCACTGGATCCCAGCTTTCGCTGGGATGACGACCGGTGATGGCGCGAGGTTCGCATGAGCCCGTCGCGGATTGCGGAACGCGGAGCGGCCTATTCGCTGCAGGCAGCGATGGAACCGGCGCTCAGCGCCTCGTTCGACCTGCTGGCGACGGCGCCGCAAGGCGTGGCGAAATTGCGGGATTTGATTCTGTCGTTGGCGGTGTGTGGAAAGCTCCTCGCGCAAGACAAACGGGATGAACCCGCGAGCTTGCTTATGGAACGTATCCACCGCCAGACCAACCGCCCCGCACCAACAATGAGCTTCGAGAATGTGCCTCACGGTTGGGTAAGAACGAGTTTCGGTGACGTTGTAAATGAACTCTGCACCGGCCCGTTTGGATCGCTTATCAGCAAGGGCGAGTATTTGACTGGTGGTGTTCCGCTCGTGAACCCGTCGCATATGCACGAAGGATTCATCGTCGAAGACAGATCCATCGCAGTGTCGCCGCAGAAGGCCGAGAGCCTCAAAGCTTACGAGTTGAGTCCCGGCGATATCGTCTTTGCGCGTCGAGGCAATGTAGGTCGTAATGCCATCGTGCAAGACCATCAACGTGGCTGGCTGTGTGGCACCGGAAGTTTTTTCGCGAAGTTGCACGATGATCTGTGCCGGCCGTTTGTACAGCTTGTTTTCAATTCACGGGAAATGAGGCGTTATCTGGTTGGCTCCGCCGTTGGTGCGACGATGGTCAATCTCAATCAACGCGTGCTCTTGCTCGCCCCCATGAGCATTCCACCGCTCGCCGAACAACTCCGTATCGTCGCTCGCGTCGAGGAGCTGATGCAGCTTTGCGATGCGCTGGAAGCGCATGGCCAGCTGCAGGACGAGCAGCATGCGCGGCTCGTCGCCACGCTGTTCGACGCACTCGCCGCCAGCGCATCCGCCGAAGAGTTGGCCGAAAACTGGCAGCGCATCGCCACCCACTTCGACCTGCTGCTCGACCGCCCCGAAGCCGTCGACGCCCTCGAACAAACCCTCCTGCAACTCGCCGCCCGCGGCCTGCTCGTCCCGCAAGATTCGGCCGACGAACCAGCCAGCATGTTGCTTACTCGCATTCGCGCGGAGAAGGATCGCCTGGCCGCGGAGGGCCAGTTCAAACGCGACAAGCCGATCGCTCCCGTTTCAGATGAGATGGCGCCGTTTGACGTGCGATCTGGATGGGAGTGGGTGCCGTTTGGCGAACTCGTGAATATTTCGAGCGGCATCACGCTGGGACGCAAGACCACACCATCCAAGCCGGTCACGCTTCCTTACCTGCGTGTGGCGAACGTGCAGCGATGGCATCTCGATCTCGATGACTTGAAAATCATCACCGTAGGGGAAGATGAGTTGCCGCGTTTCCTCCTGCAGCGCGGTGATCTGCTGCTCACGGAAGGAGGCGACTGGGACAAGGTCGGCCGCACCTGCACTTGGCAAGGCGCAGTCAAACAATGCCTTCATCAGAATCATGTATTCAAAGCGCGCGGTGTGTTGCCCGAGTGGTCGCCGGCCTGGGCCGAGCTGTATCTCAACTCAGCGTATGCACGGACTTACTTCGCTGGAGCATCGAAGCAGACCACCAATCTTGCGTCGATCAATTCGACGCAGCTGAAGAGTTGTCCTTTCCCCCTACCGCCCCTCGCCGAACAACACCGCATCGTCGCCCGCGTCGAACAACTGCGCGGCCTCTGCGCCGAACTGCGCGAACGCCTGCAGCAGTCCCGCGCCACCCAGTCCTGCCTCGCCGAGGCGCTGATGGCGCAGATCGCATGAGCGTGCTCGAAGCCCGCGGTTTCAGCGACTACATCGTGTTCGTCGACGAAAGTGGCGACCACAGCATGGCGTCGATCAATGCGGAGTGGCCGCTGTTCGTGCTCAGCTTCTGCATCTTTCCCGTGCGCGCGTACGTGGAAACCGCCACCCCGGCGATCCGCGCCCTGAAGTTCGCTACCTTTGGCCACGACCTGGTGGTGCTGCATGAACATGACATCCGCAAGAGGAAGGGCGCGTTCGCACAACTCAACCAGGAGGCACGCGAGACGTTCATGGAGCGCCTGACCGAGCTGATCGCGGCCACCGACATGACCATGATCGCGGTAGTGATCGACAAGCTGAAGCATCGCGAGCGGTACGTGACGCCGCATCATCCCTACCATCTGGCGATGCAGTTTGGCCTGGAGCGTGTCGCGGATTTCCTGCGCCTGCACGGGCAGAGGGACCGCGATACCTGGATCGTGTTCGAGGCCCGCGGCAGCAAAGAGGATCAGGCGCTGGAGCTGGAATTTCACCGCGTCTGCGGTGGCGCCAACCGCGGCAAATGCACGTTGCCACTGCGCTTCATGGTGGCCGACAAGAAGAGCAATGCCGAAGGCTTGCAACTGGCCGATCTCACCGCGCGCCCGGCCGGCCTGAGCGTGCTGCGCCCGGACCAGCCCAACCGAGCATGGCAGGTACTGCAGCCGAAACTGTTCCAGGGACGCCGCCACTGCATCACGGGCAACGGTTTGAAGCTGTTTCCCTGAAAGCGGTTCCCCAGAAAGCAGAAGGGCCCCCGGGAAGTCCCAGGAGCCCAGCGCCGGTCGAGTAGTCCCAACCCATTTCACGCTTGATCCTGACGTCAACTTGTTGACAAGTCAAGAAAAATCTAGGGTTCCGAGGTGGCGCCGAGGTAGGCGGTTCGGCGGTTCGTCTTGGAGACCAGACGGATCCAGCTTGCGCAAGCAATGCAGGTGCAGGAGCCCGGCAGCAGGGCGCTTTCGCGTGCATGGTTTGTCCACAATTGACTTCTGTCCACAAAACATGGACAAATGCCAATCATGGACAAACACCGCCGCCAACACGAACCGGATCTGCTGCAGGCTGCCTTGACCGCAGTGCAGCTGCCAGGCCTGCAATGGGAAGTTGTCGAACGGGAGCCTGGCGGCCAGGCGACGCGCGGCGATGCCGTGCTGTGTCTGCGTTTCGATGGCCGCGAGCTGCGCTACGTCGCCGAGCTGAAGCGCGGCCTGCGCCGTGCCACGCTCGGCGCGGCGCTGCATCAGCTGGCGAACCACGGCGAGCAGGGGCTGCTGGTGGCCGACTACGTCACGCCGCCGATGGCCGACGAGCTGCGCCGGCGCGGCGTGCAGTTCATTGATGCCGCGGGCAACGCCTGGCTGACGCAGCCGCCGCTGCATGTCTGGGTGAAGGGTGAGCGGCCGAGGGAAGCCCTCGCGCCGCCGACGCAGGGCGGCCGCGCGTTTCAGGCCACCGGGCTGCAGGTGCTGTTCGCCCTGTTGTGCCGGCCGGCGGCGGTGGACCTGCCGTATCGGGAGATCGCCGCCCTCGCGGGCGTGGCGCACGGCACGGTGGGCTGGGTGATGGCCGAACTGCCGCAGCTCGGCTTCGTCGCCACGTTGCGCAAGCGGCGCCGGCTGATCGATGCGGAACGGCTGCTCAAGCGCTGGGTGGATGCGTATCCGCAGCGGCTGCGGCCCAAGCTGCTGCTGGGCCGCTACGACACGCGCAAGCTCGACTGGGTCGAGGCCATCGACGCAACGCGCTACGGCTTGCTGCTGGGCGGCGAGCCGGCAGCGGCGCGTCTGACGCAACACCTGCGGCCCGGCACAGCCACCTTCTACGGCAACAAGGTCGAACCGAATCTGCTGACCGATCAGCGTCTGCAGCCGGATCGCAACGGCAACGTGGAAGTGCTGCGACGCTTTTGGAATTTCGAGGGCGAGACCCCCGGCATGGTGCCGCACTTGCTGGTGTACGCGGACCTGCTGGCGATCGGCGATGCGCGCTGTCTGGAAATCGCAGGGGAAATGCATGCAGGGATCGCCGCTGGATTTGCGTGAGCAGCCCGGGCTGGCGGTGTTGGCCAGGCTGGTGGCGACGATGCGCCGGGCCAGGCCGGATGCCGAGCCCTTGCTGGTGGGCGCGATGGCGCGCGACGTGCTGCTGTCGTTCGCGCATGGCATACGCGTGGCGCGTGCCACGACCGACATGGATTTCGCGTTTGGGTTGGATGGATGGAACAGCTTCGCTGGTTTGAGGAACGCCCTGCTCGCCGACGGATCTTTCGCCGAAGTGCCCGGCGTGCTGCATCGGTTGGTGTTCGAGCAGTGCCATCGGGTGGATCTGCTTCCCTTCGGCGGCGTGGAGCGCGCCGATCGCAGTATCGTCTGGCCGCCGCATGCCGCTGAGATGTTCATGCTCGGCTACCTCGAGGCGGCGGCGCAGGCAGTCGCGGTACGGCTGCCGGACGACGTAGTGGTGGCGGTCGCCTCCTTGCCGGCGCAAGCCGTCCTGAAGCTGCTCGCCTGGCGCGACCGGCGCCGCGAACGGCCGGGCGTCGATGCCGGCGACCTGTGCCTGCTGCTGCGCAGTTATCTAGAGGCGGGCAACGTGGAACGTCTGTATGCGGAAGCGAGCCAGTTGCTCGAAGCGGACGACTACGACCATGCGCGTGCCGGCGCATGGTTGCTGGGACACGACGCCAGACAGTTGCTGCAGCCGTTGACGAACGCCGGTGTCACGGTCGCATTGGACGCGGTGCTGGATCTGCTGGCGACGGAGATCGACCCGGATGGCCGGCTGCTGCTGATAGGCGACATGCGGTCCGGCGACGTGCAGGCCGACCTTGACCTGCTGGGCGCCTTTCATGCGGGATTGCGGGGTGCCGCGACCCCTTGAGCGAATCAGTCCAGGAAAGGTGTCGAGTCCAGGAAAGGTGTCGGGGACAATCTTGGTTCCGGCTGATGGATGGAGCGCGGGCCGGTGCCGCGTTACGCTGCGGCGCCGGCCAACGGGCCGGCTTGTCTGCAACTCAATCAATGGAGTGAACATGCCTCAGAACCTGATCGATATCGACCTGAATGCCGACGTGCTGGCGGCCATCGACAATGCCCTGGCGGCGCTGGAGACGGGCTTGGCCTCGCTGATCGCGTTGACGCCCGACCAGCGCCACCAACTGACCAAGATGGGCGACAAGTCCGAGGCGTTCTGCCGGCAGGCTGGTCACGTGTTCGGCGACAACCCGGGCGTGCTGCCGCGCAATTTCGATCTGGACGGTTACCAGCGCGACATCGCCACGCTGGATGCGCTGCGCCCGCGCCTGGTGCGGCTGGGCAAGCTGCACCAGCGCGGCGTCGACACCGAGATGGCGGTCGGCAGCGACCTGATGACCAATGCGCTGGAGGGTTACGCGGTGCTGAAGGTGGCCGGCAAGGGGCAGGGGCTGGACGAGGCGCGCAAGGCGCTGGCCGCCCGCTTCGCCCGCGGGCCGCGCAACCCCGCGCCGGCCAGCGAACCGGTGCCGGGCGAGCCGCTGCCGGCCTGAGTGCAAGTTCGCTGCATGTCCTGAAACCGACGAGGCCCCGCATGCGGGGCCTCTGCTTTTTGTGTGGAGAAGGTCATTCCTGGACCGGCGTGTACGTACTCGTGGACTTGACCAAGAAGTCGATGCCCGCCTGACAGTCGCTCTTGTTGCCGGGGTAGAACCCCCGCCATCAAGCCGCGCGCGGCTGAATCCGCTCCAGCGCGTTGCCGAGATCACGGCGCGCCGTTTCCAGCTCGAAGCGTTTCTGCAGGTTGATCCATACATCCGGCGTGGTACCCAGGTAACGACCCAGTCGCAGGGCGGTATCGGCGGAGATGCCGCGCTTTTCGTTGGCGATCTCGTTCACGCGGGCCGGCGTCACGCCGATCGCGCGGGCGAGTGCGTGGCTGGACAGTTCCAGCGGCCGCATGAACTCCTCGCGCAGGATCTCACCAGGGTGGACCGGGGGTAGCAGTTTTTTGGACATGGTCTTGGTTGTTTCGATCGTCAATGGTAGTCGCAGATTTCCACGTCGTAAGCGTCGCCATCACGCCAACGGAAGCACACGCGGTACTGATCGTTGACGCGAATGCTGTGCTGCCCGGCACGATCGCCCTTGAGCGCTTCCAGGCGATTGCCCGGCGGAGCCCGCAGGTCGTCCAGCATGGCGGCCGCGTCCAGGTATTCCAGCTTGCGGCGAGCCGGACCTTCGATGTTCACAAAGCGGCGGACTCGCGTTCCACCGAACAGAGCTTCCGTGTCCCGGTCAGCGAAGGTCTTGAGCATGGGTGTATCGTATGACGATACGTGAGACGTCGCAAATCTTGCCGGTGACGGACAGAGACGGTGATGTCATCCGCATCATCTCGGCCCGCAAGGCCAATGCCCATGAACGAGCCTTTTATCATGAAGCACAAACTTGACCCCAGGCGCCCGACGCAACCAACCGCCGCACAGCGCAAGCGTCTGCAGGCCGTGGCGGACAAGCCCGATGCGGACATCGATTACAGCGACATTCCCGCGCTGTCACCCGAGTTCTGGGCAACGCATCGTCCGGCGAGCGGCGAGCCAAAGGCGCAGGTGACCTTGCGTATCGACCGGGATGTACTGGATTACTTCAAGGATGGAGGCGCGGGGCTACCAGACGCGAATCAATGCTGTGCTGCGCAGTTTTGTCGCGGCGCATTCGCCCGGCCGACGCTGAGCCGAAAAGGGTGCGGGGCCAATCCGTTTTGCCTCTCTCCAGACTGCCAGCCGCGATGACTTGTGCGGCGGGTGTCTGACACCACCAAAGCGCTTGCACTTGACGTGGATACGCAACCCCCGGTCCACGCGCAGCCCCGCTCCGAAAGCAAGACTTTTCCACCCCGTCCCTGTACGGTTCGCCGGTGGCGACAACGGACGCGCCGCACATCGTCGCCAGGGTTGGCGTGGCTTGGGGCCGACTCGGGAGCAAAGATGAAATCGTCATGTATGCGCGCGGCGATGCTTGCCGCATGGCTGGGGGTATCCGTCGGGGTAGTCGCGCAGGCCGCGACGCCGCAACCCGCCGAATTTCCGCCGGATGCCTTTCCGTCCACCTATCAGCCGCTGCCGGCGCAGACCACGCTGATCCAGCACGCGACGATCTACACCGGCACCGGCGAGCGCATCGACGATGGGTCGGTGCTGCTGCGTGACGGCAAGGTCGCGGCGATCGGCAAGCAGGTCGCGGCGCCGGCCGATGCGGTGGTGATCGACGCCAAGGGCAAGTTCGTTACGCCGGGGCTGATCGACGTGCACTCGCACCTGGGTGTCTATCCGTCGCCTGCGGTGGAGGCCACCGCCAACGGCAACGAGATGACCAACCCGACCACGCCGCAGGTGATGGCCGAGCATTCGGTGTGGCCGCAGGACCCGGGCTTCAACACCGCGCGCGCCGGTGGCGTGACCACGCTGGAGATCCTGCCCGGTTCCGGCAACCTGATCGGCGGTCGCAGCGTGGTGTTGAAGAACGTGCCGGCCACCACGGTGCAGGGAATGAAATTTCCGGATGCGCCGTACGGCCTGAAGATGGCCTGCGGCGAGAACCCGATGCGGGTCTACGGCAGCCGCCACCAATTTCCGTCGACGCTGATGGGCGACGTCGCCGGCTACCGCCAGGCGTTCGCCGATGCGCAGGCCTACGACCGCGAGTGGAAGGCGTGGAAGGCGAAGGTCAAGGCCAAGGGCGCCGCCGATGCCGGCCCGCCGCCCAAGCGCGACCTCGGCAAGGAAACCCTGGCCGAGGTGCTCGACGGCAGGATCCGCGTGCAGATGCACTGCTACCGCGCTGACGAGATGGCGGCCTTGCTCGACGTGGCGCACGAGTTCGGTTTCGGCATCGCCGCCTTCCACCATGCCGTCGAGGCGTACAAGATTCCGCACCTGCTGGCCAAGGCCGACACCTGCGCGGCGATGTGGGCCGACTGGTGGGGCTTCAAGATGGAAGCGTGGGACGGTATCCGCGCCAACATCGCGATGGTCGACGCCGGCGGCGCCTGCGCGATGATCCATTCGGACGACGAGAACGGCATCCAGCGCCTCAACCAGGAAGTGGCCAAGGCGCTGGCGGCGGGGCGACGTGCCGGGCTCGACATCAGCAAGGCGCACGCGGTGATGTGGATGACGCTCAACCCGGCCAGAGCGCTCGGCCTGGCCGATCGCATCGGCTCGCTGGAACCGGGCAAGGATGCCGACGTGGTGATCTGGAGCGCCGACCCGTTCAGCGTCTACACGCGCACCGAGAAGGTGTTCCTCGACGGCGCCGTGGTGTACGAGCGCGACGACCCGCAGCGGCAATCGACCTCCGACTTCATGCTGGGCAGCTTCATCGACCCGCATCCCGCCGAGACCGCCGCAGGGGAGGGCGCACGATGAAATACCTGACCATGATCCTGGCGCTGCTGTGTGTCGCCTGCAGCCCGGCCGACCGTTCGGACGGCCAAACCGGCAACGCGGCGGCCAGCGCCGCTGCCCATGCGGACGGCAAGACCTACGCCATCACCGGCGGCACCGTGTACACGCTGGGCGCCGCCGGCAAGATCGAGCACGGCACGGTGCTGGTCAAGGACGGCAAGATTGCCGCGGTCGGCGCCAACGTCGAGATTCCCGCCGATGCCGAGCGCATCGACGCCAGCGGCAAGATCGTCACGCCTGGCATCTTCGATCCCCAAAGCCAGTTCGGCATCGTCGAAGTCGGCGCGGTCAAGGAAACCCGCGACGCCTCGGCCGGCGACTCGCGTTTCAGCGCCGCGTTCGACGTGGCCGACGCGATCAATCCGCGCTCGGTGCTGATCCCGGTCAACCGCATCGCCGGCGTGACCCGCGCGATGGTCTCGCCGACCAACGGCGACAAGCACATCATCGCCGGCCGCGGCGCCATCATCGACCTGGGTTCCACCGAGGACTTCATCCACCGCGATGCGGCGGCGATGTTTGCCGCGCTGGGCGAAACCGGCGCCAAACAGGCCGGCGGCTCGCGTGCGGCGGCGATGCTGGCGCTGCGCGAGGCGCTGCAGGATGCGAAGGACTACGCCGACAACACCAGCGCCTATGCCAGCAACCAGCGCCGCAAGTACGCGCTGACGCGGCTGGACTTGGAGGCGCTGGGTCCGGTGCTGGCGGGCGAGGAGCCGCTGGTGCTCCACGTCGAGCGCGCCAGCGACATCGAGGCGGCGCTGCGGCTGGCCCGCGACTTCAAGCTGAAGCTGATCGTCTCCGGCGGCGCCGAAGCCTGGATGGTCGCCGACGAACTCGCTGCCGCCCACGTGCCGGTGCTGCTCAATCCGCTGGAAGACCTGCCGGCGCACTTCGAGACGCTGGGCTCGACGCTGGAGAACGCCGCGCGGCTGCAGAAGGCCGGCGTGCTGATCGCCTTCGCCACCGGCGAGACCCACAACGCGCGCAACGTCACCCAGGCCGCCGGCAACGCCGTCGCCAACGGCCTGCCGTGGCTCGATGCGCTGAAGGCGCTGATGCTGAATCCCGCGCGGATCTACGGCATGGACCAGGACGTGGGCACGCTGGAGCAGGGCAAGCTGGCCGACGTAGTGGTCTGGAGCGGCGATCCGCTGGAGCTGTCCAGCTTCGCCGACCAGGTGTTCATCGCCGGGCGCAAGATTCCCATGGTCAGCCGCCAGACGATGCTGCGCGACCGCTACATGCAGGCGATGCGGGAGAAGCACGCCTTGCCGCCGGGTTACATCATGCCGACGGCGCGGTAGGGCGGGCACTGCCCGCCGCTGGCGGTCATGGCGAAGAGCGATCCCACCCCGACCCTCCCCTGCAGGCAGGGGAGGGGCAAGGCGCGGAGCCACGCCTACCGTTTTTTTTGTAGGAGCGCACTCTGTGCGCGATGCCTTTCGCCACGTGACGAAGAGCATCGCGCACAGGGTGCGCTCCTACGGGATTTGCGGGGCAGGCGATCAGACGTCGCGGGCCAGCTCTTCGGCCAGCCCGGTATAACCGCCGGGCGTCAGCTCCAGCAGGCGCTGTTTCGCTTCCGCCGGCAGGTCGAGTCCGGCGATGAACTCGCGCATGGACTCGCGCGTGATGCCGTGGCCGCGGGTCAGCGCCTTGAGCTGCTCGTACGGTTGCGGCAGGCCGTAGCGGCGCATCACGGTCTGCACGGCTTCGGCGAGCACTTCCCAGCTGGCGTCGAGGTCGGCGCCGATGCGCTCGGCGTTGACGTTGAGCTTGCCCAGGCCCTTCTTCAGCGATTCCAGCGCCACCAGCGTGTGGCCGAAGGCGGTGCCGAGCGCGCGCAGCACGGTCGAGTCGGTCAGGTCGCGCTGCCAGCGGCTGATCGGCAGCTTCTCGGCGAAGTGGCCGAGCAGCGCGTTGGCGAGGCCGAAGTTGCCTTCGGCGTTCTCGAAGTCGATCGGGTTGACCTTGTGCGGCATGGTCGAGGAACCGACTTCGCCGGCCTTCAGCGTCTGCCTGAAATAGCCCAGCGAGATGTAGCCCCAGATGTCGCGGGCCAGGTCGATCAGGATGGTGTTGGCGCGGCGCACCGCATCGCAGTATTCGGCGATGTTGTCGTGCGGCTCGATCTGGGTGGTGTAGGCGTTGTAATCGAGGTCCAGGCCTTCGACGAACTGCTGGGAGAAGCAGCGCCAGTCGAGATCGGGGTAGGTGATGACGTGGGCGTTGTAGTTGCCCACCGCGCCGTTGATCTTGCCGGAGACTTCGACCTCCGCCAGCTGCTTGCGCTGGCGCTGCAGGCGCGCCGCCACGTTGGCCATTTCCTTGCCCAGCGTGCTGGGCGAGGCGGTCTGGCCGTGGGTGCGCGAGAGCAGCGGCACGTCGGCGTGGTCGTGCGCCATCTGGCGCAGCGTGGCGATCACCGCATCGAGCTGCGGCAGCAGCACGCCGCGGCGCGCGTCGCGCAGCATCAGCGCGTAGGAGAGATTGTTGATGTCCTCGCTGGTGCAGGCGAAATGCACGAACTCCTTCGCCTGCGCCAGCCCGGCGTCGGCGCCGATCTTTTCCTTGATGAAGTACTCGACCGCCTTGACGTCGTGGTTGGTGGTGGCCTCGATTGCCTTGATCCGCTCGCCGTCGGCTTCGCTGAAGTTGTCCGCGATGGCTTTCAGGGTGGCGGCCTGGGCGGCGTTGAAAGCCGGCAGTTCGCCGATCGTCGGCTCCGCGGCCAGGGCGAGCAGCCAGGCGATCTCCACCTGCACGCGGCGATGCATCAGCCCGAACTCACTGAAGATCGGGCGCAGCGCGCCGACCTTGCTGGCGTAGCGGCCGTCCAGCGGCGACAGGGCAGTGAGGGCGTGGTTGGGCATCGGGGCGTTCCGGCGAGGGGAAACGGCCATTTTACATTGCCGGCGGCGTGCTGCCTTGCGGCTTATAGTGGCGAGCCATCAAACGGCTTTTTGCCCGTCATTCCTGCGCAAGCAGGAATCCAGTGCCTTTGGTCTTCAAGGGCACGAGTCACTGGGCCCCAGCTTGCGCTGGGGCGACGGGAATTCTCCAGGATCTGGCTTCTCCCATCCACCGAAGGAACAAACCATGAGCGGCTTCCGCATCGAACACGACAGCATGGGCGAGCTGCAAGTCCCGGCTGACGCGCTGTATGGCGCGCAGACCCAGCGCGCGATCGACAACTTTCCGATTTCCGGCCTGCACCTGCCGCGCCCGTTCATCCGCGCGCTGGGGCTGATCAAGGCCGCCGCGGCCGAGGTCAACCTGTCGCTGGGCCATCTGAAGAAAGGGCAGGCGGCGGCGATCCGCAAGGCGGCGCTGGCGGTGGCGGAGGGCCAGTACGACGCGCAGTTCCCGATCGACATCTTCCAGACCGGCTCGGGCACCAGCACCAACATGAATGCGAACGAGGTGATCGCGCATCTGGCGGTGGCCGCGGGCGCGAAGGTGCACCCGAACGACCACGTCAATTACGGGCAGAGCTCGAACGACGTGATCCCCACCACCATCCACGTCAGCGCCACGCTGACCACCAGCGAGCAGTTGCTGCCGGCGCTGAAGCACCTGAAGAAGGCGATCGACAAGCGCGCGCGCGAACTGAAGAACACGCCCAAGACCGGCCGCACCCACCTGATGGACGCGATGCCGATCACCTTCGGGCAGGAACTGTCGGGCTGGGCGGCACAGATCGGCGCGGCGATCGAGCGGATCGAGGATGCGCTGAAACGCATGCGCCGGCTGCCGCAGGGCGGCACGGCGGTGGGCACCGGCATCAACGCCGACCCGAAGTTCGGTCCGGCGATGGCCGCGCAGCTGAAGAAACTGACCGGCGTGAGGTTCGAGTCGGCGGAAAACTATTTCGAGGGCATGGCCGCGCAGGATGCGGCGGTGGAGCTGTCCGGCGCACTGAAGGCGCTGGCGGTGGCGCTGATGAAGATTGCCAACGATCTGCGCTGGATGAACTCAGGCCCGCTGGCCGGCCTGGGCGAGATCGAGCTGCCGGCGCTGCAGCCGGGGTCGTCGATCATGCCGGGCAAGGTCAATCCGGTGATCCCCGAGGCGGTGGCGATGGTCGCCGCGCAGGTGATCGGCAACGATGCCTCGATCACCATTGCCGGCCAGAGCGGCAATTTCCAGCTCAACGTGATGCTGCCGCTGATCGCGCACAACCTGCTGCAGTCGATCGGCATCCTGGCCAACGTCAGCGTGCTGCTGGCGGACAAGTCCATCGCCGGCTTCAAGGTCAACAAGGTGCGGGTGAACCAGGCGCTGGCGATGAACCCGATCCTGGTTACCGCGTTGAACCCGGTGATCGGCTACGAGAAGGGCGCGGCCACCGCCAAGCAGGCGTACAAGCAGCACCGGCCGATCATGGACGTGGCGCTGGAGACCACCGGCCTGTCGAAGGACGAGCTGAAGAAGCTGCTCGACCCGATGGCGCTGACCCGCGGCGGGATTCACGGGGAGTAGGTTGGGTCCGGGATTGGGGATTCGGGATTCGCAAGAGCTAAGGAAAGTCTGAACAAGCCGTCATCCCAGCGAAAGCTGGGATCCAGTGCCTCGGCAACTATCTGAGGGCGCTGGATTCCAGCTTTCGCTGGAATGACAAGCAAAGACCTGATCAGAGCATCCCTAAAGGCATCGCCCGCTCGCGGGCGATGCTTCTGCAAATCCCGAATCCCGAATCCCGAATCCCGTCTTCAGAACGACAACACCGTCACGCCTTTCTTGTGGTCCGAAATGTTCTTGCCACAGTCGTCCACGTCTTCCTGCGTCATCGTTGCGTAAGGCTTGAACGCGGGCATCGCGGTGGCCAGTTGCTGCTGGGCGGCGCGCAGGTCGGGCAGACGTTTGCACAGTTCGAGGGCAGCGGCCTGGATGCGGTCGGTCTGCGGCTTGATGGCCGCCTCGATTTCCGCGTCGCTCTTGCCGCTGAACACGCCGCTCAGCGCGGCGCCGGCGGCATGCATGCCCAGGTCGGCGCCTTGCGTGCCGATCGCCATGCCGGCCTCGGCGATGCCGATGATGCGGTGGCGGTAGTCCAGCAACAGCTGCCGTTGCTCCGGCGTGGCGGCGACCGGCTTGCCGTCGATCAGCAGCTCGCCTTGCGGCGTGATCTGGGCCTTGGAGGTCGTGCGGCCCAGGCGCAGGCCATTGCCGACGTGGACGGTGTCCACGTCGATGTTCTTGGTCGCCAGTTCCTGCCGGGCTTCCTGCATGGCGTCGGCGACCCGCCGGGCCACCCACGAGGTGGGTGCCTGGTCGCCCGTCGCCTGCGCCGTGGTGGCTGACGAGGCCGGCTGGGAGCCGGTGTGGTCGGACTGGCCGCAGGCCGCCAGCGGCAACAGCAGGGCCAGGGCGAGGGCGTTGAGCGTGAGGAATTTCATGGGTGCTCCTTGAAGTCTTGGGGTGGCCCGACTCAGCTGTCGTCGCGCCAGCGGCGGAACCAGATCGCGCCGGCCAGCATGGCCGCGGCGGCAGCCACGCCGATCCAGAGGTTCATCGAGCCGATGACGGTATAGCTGCGCAGCACGCCCACGCTGGAGAGCAGTTCGGCCGGGTTGTTGCCGCCGATGCCGCTGACTTCGCTGAACCAGCCGCCGGGGAACACGCCGAGCAGGATGCGCAGTACCACATCGCGCCAGTACCAGCTGCTCTGCATGGTGACCGTGCCAAGCAGGTTGAACCAGCCGAGCACGATGCCCGCTGCCGCCGGCAACACCACGGCCCACAGGAACGGCTTGCTGCGGGCCCAGGCCGAGCACAGCATCAGCCAGCCCACGGTCGGCAGTGCCCACAGCACGTAAAGCGGTATCGAGCCGACCAGGTTGGCGATCACCTGCAGCGGGTGCGACAGGCCCAGCAGGTGCCACGCGCTGACGCCATGCAGCGACAAGGTGAGGGCGAACATCAGCAGCATCATGATGCCGGTCAGGGTGCCGACCACCACCGCGATCAGCGGGGCGACGATGGTGGCGGAGGCCACCTTGGACAGCACGGTGGCGGTATCGGAGATCGGCAGGGATTTCCAGAACAGGATGCTGCGGTCGCGGCGATCGTCGTACAGCGCGCCGAGGCAGTAGAAGAACACCACGAAGCCCATCACCAGGCCGATGATCATGGTCGGCGAGTACATCGCCATGTCCAGACCGGCGCCCACGGCGTCCATCGACTGCTTGTCCAGATTGTTGAGCAGCAACTGCATGTTGTTGCCTTCGCCGCCGAAGGCAAAGTTGAGGCGGGTGTTCCCGCCCAGCACTTCGCTGGTGATGATGCCCATGAGATTCAGCAGAAGGAAGATGCCGCCGGTGATGACGGGTGCCCACAGGAAACCGCCGCGGTGCTCCCAGAACTCGCGCTTGATCAGCCACAGAAAGGTTTTCATGCGTAGGTTCCCTTCATGGTGGCGACGAACAGGTCGCTGACGGATGGCCGGCGGGTCTCGCCCAGGGCCTCCAGTTGCGCGCGTTCGACGCCGTCGAACAGAAAGATGCTCTTGCCGAAGACCTGGCGCTCGTCCAGTGGCTTCAGCGCTCGCGCCGCGTCGGCCCGGTCGGCGTTGACCATCACCTCGATGTAGCGCTCGCCCACCGCGTCCATGTCCGCGTCGAGCACGATCCGGCCGTCGCGGATGAACATCAGGTCGGTGAGGATGTGCTCGACTTCCTCCACCTGGTGGGTAGTGACGATGATGGTCTTGTTCTCGTCGAAGTAGTCCTCCAGCAGGTTCTGGTAGAACTGCTTGCGGTAGAGGATGTCCAGGCCCAGGGTCGGCTCGTCCAGGATCAGCAGCTTGGCGTCGATCGCCATCACCAGTGCCAGGTGCAGTTGCACGATCATGCCCTTGGACATCTGCCGCACGCGCTGGTCGGGCTGCAGCTTGGTGCGGGCGAGGAAGGCCTCGCACTTGGCGCGGTCGAAGCGCGGATGCACGTGGGCGACGAAGTCGACCACTTCACGCACGCGGATCCAGCGCGGCAGCACCGCCACGTCGGCGATGAAGCACACCTCACCCATCAGCTTGTCGCGCTGCTTGCGCGGGTCGAAGCCCAGCACGCTCAGCTCGCCGGTGAAGTCGGTCAGGCCCAGGATGGCCTTCAGTGCCGTGGTCTTGCCGGCGCCGTTGGGGCCGATCAGGCCGACGATGCGGCCCGGCTCGACCTGGAAGCTGACGTTGTCCAGCGCGACCGTCGACTTGTATCGCTTGCCGAGGCCGTTGGCCGTGATGACCGCGCTCATGCTGATGGCTCCTGGTGGTTGTCGGTTTCCCGCAGCAGGGTCTTGAGATCCAGCCCAAGCCGCTGCAGGCGGGCACGCAATGCCGGCCATTCCTCGCGCAGGAAGCGCTCCCGTTCGGACTTGAGCAGCGCATCGCGTGCGCCTTCGATGACAAACATGCCCAGACCCCTCCTTTTTTCCACGAGTTGTTCGTCGACCAGTTCCTGATACGCCTTCGATACCGTCAGCGGGTTGATCTGATAATCCGCCGCCACCTGGCGTACCGACGGCAGCGGGTCGCCTTCGTTCAGGGCGCCGTCCAGGATCATCGCCACCACACGTTGGTGCAGTTGGCGATAGATCGGGACGCTGTCGTTCCAGGCGATGGGCATGGTTATTCCTTCGTGATGCGGCCGAACTTCTTGCCAAATGAATAGTAGGGCATGACCCACTGCGCTCCGATCAGGCCCAGCGGCTCGATCGCCTCGCCCAGGCGCAGTTGATCGCTGGCGGGGAGGGCGGTCAGGCCGTTGACGCTGCCTGTGTCGATCAGCGCCGCAGCGCGGCGTTCGGCAGCGCTGGGATGCACGGTGACGGGCGCCAGGCTGGTGACATGGGCCGGCTCGCTGGTGTGGCTGTTGCCGACCGGCTGCCAGGCGTCGACGTTGTAAAGCAAGGCGCGCAGACTACCGAGGGTAAGCAGGATGGCCGCGGCGCCGGCGATCAGTTTGTACGCTTTCATGTCGAGCCTCCTTTGGTGCTCTGGGTGAGTGGTGTTGTAGTGAACTATAACACCGACTTTTGAGCTGTCAAGAGGCGCGAGCGGGGTTGGGGGGCATGACTGATGGGCTAGAGGCCGGGAATTGGGAATGGGGAATAGGGAATCGGAAGGGCAGCGTGACGCTCCGTGGCCTGACCGATTCCCTATTCCCGATTCCCCATTCCCTGCTCAATCCATTCGCCCTGAGCGTAGCGGCGCAGCTGCGGAGTCGAACGGCTGCGCCTCGTCAGGGCGCCATAAAACAAGAGGCCGGCTTCGCAGCCGGCCTCTGGCGCATTGAGTGTGGGGTAGCGCTCAATCCTTCGCGGCGTACACCCGCTTGCCGCCCACCCAGGTCTGCAGCACCTTGGTGTTCCAGAGCTTGCTGGGCGGGTCCTTGAAGATGTCGTGGTCGACCAGGATGAAGTCGGCCCACTTGCCGGGTTCCAGCGTGCCGATGCGATCCTCCGCATGTTCGGCATAGGCTGCGTCGAGGGTGAAGGCGCGCAGGGCCTGGGTCAGGCTCAGGTCTTGCTGCGGATACCAGCCGCCGGGTGGCTGCCCCTGGTGGTCTTCGCGGGTGACGGCCGAGTACAGGCCGTAAAACGGGTTGGGCGACTCCACCGGGAAATCCGAGCCGGCGGCGATCACCGTGCCCTGTTTCAGGAAGCGCTGCCAGGCGTAGGCGCCAGCGATCCGCTCGTGGCCCACGCGATCCTCGGCCATGTTCATGTCGGAGGTCGCATGGGTGGGTTGCATCGAGGCGATCAGCTGCAGCGGCACGAAGCGCGGGATGTCCTCCAGTGAGACGATCTGCGCGTGCTCGACGCGGTTGCGCAGCGCCTTGGCGTCGGGGTGACTGCGGTAGACCGCGGCGAAGCTGTCCAGCACTTCGCGGTTGGCGCGGTCGCCGATCGCGTGGATGCCGACCTGGTAACCCTTGGCGAACGCCTTGTCGATCTTGGCCGTCATCGCGGCCGGCGACAGGAACAGCAGGCCGCTGTTGTGCGGATCGTCGGAATAGGGCTTGAGCATCGCCGCGCCGCGGCTGCCAAGCGCACCGTCGGCGAACAGCTTGACCGAGCGCACGGTGAGGAAGTCGTTGCCGTAGCCGATCAGCGGGCCGTCCTTGCTGATGACGTCGAAGGACGCGCCGGTGTCGCGGATCATCGCGTAGATGCGCGCGGTCAGCTTGTGCGCATCGGCGTACTGCCGATAGAGCCGGTAGTTGTCCAGGTCGATGCCGGCATCGCTGACGCCGGTAAGGCCGACACTGGCCATCTCGGCCAGTGCGGTGTCCAGCGCCGCGGCTTTCTCCGCCTCGGTCAGCGCCGGCACGTGGGCATCGACCAGCTCGGTGGCGCCGTCGACGAACACGCCGGTTGGGTTGCCCTGCGCGTCGCGCTCGATGCGTCCGCCGTGCGGGTCGGCGGTGGCACGGGTGACGCCGGCGAGTTTGATCGCCGCGCTGTTGGCCCACGAGGCGTGGCCATCGACGCGGCTCAGCCACACCGGTCGGTCGGCGACTGCGGTATCGAGTTCGGCGGCGGTGGGAAAGCGGCCGAGCTTCCAGATCACCTGGTTCCAGCCGCCGCCGCGGATCCATTTCGCCTGCGGATGCGCCTGCGCGTACGCCTTCACCTTGGCCAGTGCCTCGTCCAGCGAGCGGGTGTCGCTGAGGTCGACGCTGTTGTGCGCATAGCCCAGGTCCAGCACGTGGCCGTGCGCATCGATCAGGCCGGGCAGCAGGGTGCGGCCGTGGCCGTCGATCACGCGAGCGCCATCGGCGCGCGACTCCAGCTCGGCCGTGCTGCCGGTGGCCACGACCTTGCCATCATCGACCAGCAGCGCCTGGAACTGCTGCAGTTTGCCCTGGCTGTCCAGCGTGTAGCCGTTGACGTTGCTGACCAGCAGGTCGGCGGCGTGGCCCAGCGGGGCACTCGCCAGCAACACGGCGAACAGGAGCATGCGCGGGAACGGAGTCATGCGGGGATTCCGGCAGTCGGGTAGTCCAGTGTGTCAATGCCGGCCGGCAATTTCCAGCGGCGGCTGGCGCAGTCGAATCGCGGTGCTACGCTGGCGCGACGACCGTGGTTTGCACATGGATACGAAGATGACCCAACTGAACGGCGCCTTGCAGGATCTGAACGATCTGTACTTCTTTGCGGCGGTGGTCGAGCACGGCGGCTTCTCCGCTGCCGGCCGCGCGCTGGGCGTGCCCAAGTCCCGCTTGAGCAAGCGGGTGGCCCAACTGGAGGAGCGCCTGGGCGTGCGCCTGCTGCAGCGAACCACCCGCCGGTTCGTGGTCACCGAAGTCGGCGAGCGCTTCTACGCGCATTGCCGCGCCGTGCTGGAGGAGGCCCAGGCGGCGCAGGATGCGGTGGACGAATTGCGCGCCGAACCGCGCGGCGTGGTGCGCCTGAGCTGCCCGGTCTCGCTGGCGCAGACGGTACTGGCGCAGGTACTGCCCGACTTCATGGCGCAGTACCCGAAGGTGCAGGTTCGGGTGCTGTCGAACAACCGCCGCGTCGACGTGATCGGTGAGGGTTTCGACCTGGCGATCCGCGTGCGCACCAAACTGGACACCGATGCGAACCTGGTGATCCGCACCTTCGGGCAGTCGCGCAACACGCTGGTGGCCAGCCCCGCGTTGCTCAAGGCACAGGGGCGGCCGGAGCAGCCGCACGAGCTGGCCCGGTTGCCTGCGCTGTCGATGAGCGAGCATGAAGGCGCCCAGTTGTGGGAGCTGATCGATACACACGGCGAGCAGACCAGCGTGGAAGTGCAGGCACGACTGATCACCGGAGATTTCGTGGTGCTGCTGGAGGCCGCTCGCCGTGGCATGGGCGTGGCCCTGCTGCCGGAGTTCATGTGCGCGCCGGCCATTGCCGCCGGCGAGCTGGAAGTGTTGTTGCCGGACTGGACCATGCCCCAGGGCATCATGCATTTCGTCTATCCCAGCCGCCGCGGCATGTTGCCGGGCGTGCGTGCGCTGGTGGATTTCCTGGCCGAGCACTTGCCGGAAACCACCTTGCTCAAGGATACGAAGTGACGGAAGCCCCGCGCGACGGGGTATCTTCCTGACGCCGTGGCCAATGCGCTACGCTGTTTCTCTTATGGACATCCAAACGGCCAGATGACGATGATTGAAACCAAGCTGCCCAAGGTCGGTACGACGATTTTCAGCGTGATGAGCCAGTTGGCGCTGCAGCACCAGGCGGTCAACCTCGGCCAGGGGTTCCCCGATTTCGAACCGCCGCAGGAGCTGCGCGATGCGCTGACGCGGGCGATGAACGCGGGCAAGAACCAGTACGCCCCGATGCACGGCACCGCCGGCCTGCGCGAGCAGATCGCGCTGAAGACCGACCACCTGTACGGGCGCAAGCTCGATGTCGATACCGACATCACGGTGACCTCAGGTGCCACCGAGGCGATCTTCGCGGCGATCGCCGCGACGGTGCGCGCGGGCGAGGAGGTGATCGTGTTCGACCCGGCCTACGACTGCTACGAGCCGGCGATCGAACTGCAGGGCGCCCATGCGGTGCACATCCCGCTGACCGTGCCGGCGTTCGCGATCGACTGGCAGCGCGTGCGCGAGGCGGTGACGCCGAAGACGCGCATGATCCTCATCAACACCCCGCACAATCCGTCCGGTGCGGTGCTCTCGGCGGCCGATCTGGACGAGCTGGCCTCGATCGTGCGCGACACCGGCATCGTGGTGCTGTCCGATGAGGTGTACGAGCACATCGTCTACGAAGGCGCCCACGAGAGCGTGCTGCGCCACCCGGAACTGGCCGAACGCAGCATCGTGGTCTCCTCGTTCGGCAAGACCTATCACTGCACCGGCTGGAAGGTCGGTTACGTGGTGGCGCCGGCCGCGTTGTCGGCCGAGTTCCGCAAGGTGCACCAGTACCTGACGTTCTGCACGTTCCATCCGGCGCAGGTGGCGTTCGCCGAGTTCATGGCCGGCACGCCGCAGCATTACCTGGAATTGCCGGCGTTCTACCGGGCCAAGCGCGACCGCTTCCGTGCGCTGCTGGCGCCGTCGCGTTTCAAGTTGCTCGACGTGCCGGGCGGATACTTCCAACTGGTCGACTACTCGGCGATCCGCGACGAGGACGACCTCGCCTTCAGCCGCTGGCTGGTGGAGCAGGGTGGCGTGGCCACGATCCCGCTGACGCCGTTCTGCGAACGCCCGCCGGGCACCCGCCTGTTGCGGCTGTGCTTTGCCAAGAGCGATGCCACGATGGAGGCGGCCGCCGAGCGGCTGTGCCGGCTGTGACGATGCTGCCGCTGACCGTGTCGCTGGTGCAGGGCGCCACACGCTGGCACGACGCACCGGCCAACCGCGACTATTACGGCGAGCTGGTACGTCGTGCGCGCGGCAGCGATCTGGTGGTGTTGCCGGAAACCTTCCTGTCCGGCTTCAGCAACGATACCCGCGTCAGCGCCGACACGATGGACGGCGAGGGTATCGCCTGGCTGCGCGCGCTGGCCGCCGAGGTGGGGGCGGTGGTCTGCGGCAGTGTGGCGATCCGCGAGGACGAGGTCGTCTACAACCGCCTGCTGTGGATGCGCCCGGACGGCAGCTTCGAGCAGTACGACAAGCGTCACCTGTTCCGCATGGCCGGCGAGCACACCCGCTACGGCAGCGGCAGCCGGCGGCCGATCGTCGAGCTCAAGGGTTGGCGCATTCTGCCGCAGGTCTGCTACGACCTGCGCTTTCCGGTGTGGCTGCGCAATCGCCGGCTCGAATCGGCCGGCGGCGGCATGGATTACGACCTGGCGGTGTTCGTGGCGAACTGGCCCGCCGCGCGGCGCCATCCGTGGCGCACTCTGCTGCGCGCACGGGCGATCGAGAATCTTGCCTGTGTGGTCGGCGTGAACCGCGTGGGTGTGGACGGCAACGAGATTCCCTATGCCGGCGACAGCGCGGTGATCGATCCGGTGGGCGAGGCACTGGTGGAACTGGGCGCGCAGGAGCAGGTGGTCACGGTCACCCTCGATCCGGCCCCGCTGCTGGCGCACCGCGAACGCTTCCCGGCATGGATGGATGCCGACACGTTTACGCTCGCTGCAGACTAGTCCCCGGCGTTTGTACGAGCGCACCTCGTGCGCGATGCCTTTCGTTACGTCGAGGAAGGGCATCGCGCACAGGGTGCGCTCCTGCAGACGGTAGGGCGGACAGTGCCCGCCGTTGTTGCCGTCGACGATTGGCGGGCAGCGCCCGCCCTACGAAGCTGCGAGGCTATGCCCGGGTGCGCTCTTACAAGATCGCCAGCACCGCTTCCGGCGGGCGACCGATCACGGCCTTGCCGTTGGCGACCACGATGGGCCGTTCGATCAGCTTCGGGTGCGCGACCATGGCGGCGATCAGTGCCTGGTCATCGAGCGAGGGCGAATCCAGGCCGAGCTCGGCGTATTCCGCTTCGCCAGTACGCAGCAGTTGCCGGGCGGTCATGCCCAGCTGCTTCAGCAAACCAGCCAGTTCAGCCGCGGTGGGTGGCGTGTCGAGGTAGTTGATCACCTCGATCTTGCCGCCGCGCTCTTCCAGCAAGGTGAGCGTGGCGCGCGACTTGGAGCAGCGGTTGTTGTGGTAGATGCGGATCATCGGCTACCTCAGCGATTGCCGGAACGGTTGCCGCCACGGCCCGACGGGCGTCCGCCGCCATGTCCCTTGGGGCGCGGGTTGCCCGGCGCACGGTTGCCGCCCTGGCCACGACCGACGTGGCCGGGGCGGTTGGCGGGGGCGCGATTGCCGTTGTTGCCGACGTACGGGTTGCCGGCTGCGGGGCCGCCATGCGACCGGCCGCCGGCCGCACCGCGATTGCCGGTGGTGGAGCCGGCCAGGCCGCGGCGACCGCCGGGGCGAGGGGTGCCATCGCGGGATTCGCCGGCAAACCAGGTGCGCACCGAAGGCAGCTCCTGACCCGGCGCCACGCGGCGACCCTTGCCGCGCCGCTTCGCATTCCCCGGTGCACGCTCCGGTGCCGCCACGTTGCCGTTGACTTCGCGGCCGTTGCGCGATGCGGATTTGCGGCCGCGCACGGGTTCTTCGCGGATGCGGTCGTAGGCACGCAGCTCACGCGCCTCGTCCTGGCCGCTGGTCCAGGCGCTGCCGGTGCCGCGCTCCGGGCGATACTCGGTGACGCCGCGCGTGGCGCGGCGCTGGTGCAGGATTGGGCTCAGTGTCAGTACCGGCTGGGCGAGGCCGAGCCCGCTGGTCTGGCGCAGCTGCTTGACGCTCTCGGCGTCGAGCGCCTCGCATTCGCCGCGGCGCAGGTTGCGTGGCAATTCGATGCGGCCGTAGCGGATGCGCTTGAGCCGGCTCACCAGGAAGCCCTGCGAATCCCACAGCCGGCGCACTTCGCGGTTGCGGCCTTCGCGAATCACCACGCGGAACCAGCTGTGGCTGCCGCCGCGGCTGATCACGGCGATCTCGTCGAAGCGGGCAGGGCCGTCCTCCAGCTCCACGCCGGCTTTCAGGCGCTCGATGACCTCGTCCGGCACTTCGCCATGCACACGGCACAGGTATTCGCGTTCCATGCCGCTCTTGGGGTGCATCAGGCCGTTGGCCAGCTCGCCGTCGGTGGTCAGCAGCAACAGGCCGGTGGTGTTGATGTCCAGCCGGCCCACGGCGACCCAGCGCGCGCCTTTCAGCTGCGGCAACTGCTCGAACACGGTCGGCCGGCCTTCGGGGTCCTCGCGGGTGGTCAGCACGCCTTCGGGCTTGTGGTAGATCAGCACTTCGGCGTCGTCGCGGTTGTCGGTGGCCACCACGAACTGCTTGCCGTCCATGACCACGCGGTCGCCGGCCTTGACGCTCATGCCGATCCCGGCGGGGCTGCCGTTGAGCTCGATCTCCCCGGCCTGGATGCGCTGCTCCAGCATGCGGCGCGAGCCGAGGCCGGCGTTGGCGAGCACCTTGTGCAGGCGCTCCTCCAGGACGGGGCCATCGGCGGCGGGGCGCGTGTCGCGCTTCAGGGTAAGAACGGATTTCTGCGGCGCAGTCATGCGCGTTGCTCCTCGGTATCTTGATCGTCGGCGTCGGTGTCGGCAGCCGGGGGCGTCGGGTCTGTCGAAGCGTCGCCATGGTCGGCGTCGGCTTCGTCGGATCCGGATGAGTCGCCGAACACCTCGGCGTCGGCGGCGGGAGTCGGGACAGGGGCGTCGGCCGGTGCCTCGGCATCAGGCAGCGGCTCGCCCGCGGCATCGGCGCCGTCGGCATCGGTGACCTGCGCAACCGCGTCATCTGCGTCGACGGCGTCCGGGTCGATGGGCAGGTCGCGGGCGACGCGTGCCGGCAGCGGCTCGGGTTCGAAACGCATCTGCGGGTCTTCCATGTCGCGGATTTCCGACAGCGGCGGCAACTGGTCCAGTGACTTCAGGTTGAAGTAGTCGAGGAAGGCGCGCGTGGTGCCGAACAATGCCGGCTTGCCGGGCACGTCGCGATGGCCGACCACGCGAATCCACTCGCGCTCCTCCATCGTCTTGATGATGTTGGAGGACACCACCACGCCGCGGATCTGCTCGATCTCGGGGCGGGTGATCGGTTGCCGGTAGGCGATCAGCGCCAGCGTTTCCAGCAGGGCGCGCGAGTAGCGGCTGGGCCGTTCGGTCCACATCCGCGAGATCCACGGGTGCACGTCCTGGCGCACCTGGTAGCGGAAGCCGGAGGCGACCTCCTTCAGTTCGATGCCGCGTCCTTCGCAGTCGCCGGCCAGCGATTCCAGCGCTTGGGCGATCTGCTGCGAGCCGACGTCCTCGTCCTCGTTGAACAGGTCGCCGAGCTGGTGCAGGGTCATCGGTTGGGTCGACGCCAGCAAGGCGGCCTCGATGATGGGTTTGAGTTGGTCGATCTGCATGGGTTCGAGTCGGTGCCGGGTCGGCGTGGGTCGGTCCAGGGATGGATCGGTCGATGGGTGGATCAGTCGCCGGACGGTTCGGCCAGCGCCGATTCGCCCGCTTGTGCGTCGTCCGCCGGCAGTTCGGCGGGTTCTTCGTGGCTGGCCTTGGCCTTGACGTAGATCGGCGCCAGCGGCACTTCCTGCACGATCTCGATCAGCATTTCCTTGGCCAGCTCCAGCATCGCCAGGAAGGTCACCACGATGCCCGGGCGGCCTTCGGTCAGGTCGAACAGATCCTCGAACCGGTGGAAGGTGTCGTCTTCCAGCCGGCTCAGCAGTTCGCCCATGCGCTGGCGCACGCTGAGCGCCTCGCGCTTGATCGCGTGATGCCCGAACAGTTCGGCGCGGTGCATCACGTCCTTGAGCGCCAGCAGCAGCTCAGTCAGCTCCAGCGGGGGCGGCAGCCGGATCACGTTGCGCTCGCCGGTGTCGGCATGCACCACCACACTGTCGCGTTCCATGCGCGGCAGCGCCTCGATGTCCTCGGCCGCCCGCTTGAACCGTTCGTACTCCTGCAACCGGCGTACCAGTTCGGCACGCGGGTCGTCTTCCAGCCCTTCCTCCAGTGGCGGGCGTGGCAGCAGCAGGCGCGATTTGATCTCGCCCAGGATCGCCGCCATCAGCAGGTATTCGGCGGCCAGCTCCAGTCGCATCACGTCCCGCATCAGCTCGATGTAGGCCATGTACTGCCGGGTGATCTCGGCGACCGGGATGTCCAGGATGTCCAGGTTCTGCCGGCGGATCAGGTACAGCAGCAGGTCCAGCGGCCCCTCGAACGACTCCAGGATGACCTCGAGCGCGTCCGGCGGGATGTACAGATCCTGCGGCATCTGCAACATCGGTTCGCCGCGCACGATGGCCAGCGGCATCTCCTGTTGTTGCGGTACCGCGGCAAATGCGTCGGGCGTGGCGGCACCCGGATCGGACTGCTCGACGACGGGTTCAGTGCTCATCAAGGCCTGTCAGGTAGCCGTGTTCCACGGCTGGCAGTGGATTGCGCATGTTCAAGGTTGTTCGTGTGCGGACACCACGTGCTGCTTCACGCCCGGCATGTGTCCGCGCTCGAACGCGTCGTTGGGACGGCGTTCCCGGTATCGCGTTTCTGTGCAACTTCATAAACCGAGGCGCGGTCGGCGCCATCGTCTTGCCCGGCTTGATGAATCCACGCGTCGTGGTTCGGTCAGGCGGAGCGTCAGCGACCGTTGCGCTTCTGTTGCGGGTCGTCGGCCACGACAACAACGCAAGCCAACCGGCGAACAACTTTGACGCCGCTGGCTCTTTGCCGGTCAGTCTGGGCACTTCGGTGGACAGCCCTGGAGCGCCGAAGAGGCGGCAGCAAGCAGGTTCCATGAGTCCACGCGTGGCCACAGGGTAGCGGCAAGCCGGACACAAGTCCAGTCAGTCGCAGGCATATTCGGGGTTCATGTCAGCGCCGGCAACAGGCAGAATAAGAGGTCCTGCAGCGAAGGCCTGGGATGCCGGTGGCGGCTTGCGACCCAAAGTGACGCTGCGGGGCAAGCGCGAAAGTGGCGGCGCTGCCATGTCGGACCGGTTCGTCAACGGATGCGGGTGCAAACGGGAATACGCCAGGCGTGGACTTTTGAGGCGCCGTTCGCGAGCCGAAAGCGGCATGGCGACATGCCTTGAGACATGGGTGATAGGTGGCACGGCAATTGCTTCGACGGGGTGAACACCCGATGGGCCATTGCCGCACCTCATGATGACAAGCGGACGTGGTCCCCGGATATGGCAGATAGCGCGTTCCTGCACCAGACAGACGCAAACGCAGACAGGCGGTACAGCTGATGGCGATCGACAAACAGGGAAATGATCGTGGCGAGCCGGAGAAGTTGCGCCCGGCGCGCATGCAGATCGAGACGACGGTGCTGATCAGCCGCCACGGCGAGTCGCACCCGACCGAACTGGTGGACATCTCGGCCACCGGCGCGCTGCTGCGCCGCCCGCTGGGCTGGGCCGGCGAGGCTGGGCAGAGCTGGGTGCTGGACATGATCTTCGGGCACAACCTGCACATCCACCTGGAGGCGACGGTCGCGCGCATCTCCGACCACCACATCGGCTTTTCCTACAGCCGCATTCCCGAGGACAAACAGGTGCCGCTGTGGAACCTGCTGGGCGGTTACGCCGACATCCTGGAGCACTGGAAGGACGGCTGAGTTCTTTCCGCCTCGCGCCCATGTGAAAAACGCCCGCATGTGCGGGCGTTTTTGTTGCCGGATGGCCGCAGCCGCTCAGGCCGCGGGTTTCTTCTCATCACGCAGCTCGCGGCGCAGGATCTTGCCCACGTTGCTCTTGGGCAGGCTGTCGCGGAATTCGATCAGCTTGGGCCGCTTGTAGCCGGTGAGGTTCTCGCGGCAGAACTGCTTGAGCGCTTCCTCGGTGAGGTTCGGGTCCTTGCGCACCACGAACAGCTTCACCACCTCGCCGGAATGCTCGTCGGGCACGCCGACGGCGGCCACTTCCAGCACGCCGGGGTGCGCCATCACCGCATCCTCGACCTCGTTCGGGTACACGTTGAAGCCGGACACCAGGATCATGTCCTTCTTGCGGTCGACGATGTAGAAGTAGCCGTTCTCGTCCATCTTCGCGATGTCGCCGGTATGCAGCCAGCCGTCGGCGCCGAGCACCTTGGCCGTTTCGTCGGGGCGGTTCCAGTAGCCCTTCATCACCTGCGGCCCGCGCACCATCAACTCGCCGACTTCGCCGACCGGCAACGGCTGGTTGTCCTCCGACCAGATCGCCACGTCGGTGGACGGCACCGGAAGCCCGATCGACCCGTTGTATTCCTTGAGGTCCAGCGGATTGATGCAGACCGCCGGCGAGGTTTCGGTGAGTCCGTAGGCCTCGGCGAGGGTGCAGCCGGTGGCCTGTTTCCAGCGCTCGGCCACCTTGCGTTGCACCGCCATGCCGCCGCCAAGGGTCAGGTGCAGCCTGGAGAAATCCAGTTCGGAGAAGCCCGGCGTGTTGAGCAGGCCATTGAACAAGGTGTTGACGCCGGTCAGCGCAGTGAAGCCGGACTTGCCCAGTTCCTTGACGAAGCCCGGCATGTCGCGCGGGTTGGTGATCAGCCAGTTGAGGCCGCCCAGGCGGGTGAACACCAGGCCGTTCGCCGTCAGCGAGAAGATGTGGTACAGCGGCAGCGCGGTGATGATCACTTCCTCGCCGGGCTTGACCAGCTCGGTGCCGATCCAGGCGGCGGCCTGCAGCATGTTGGCGATCATGTTGCCGTGGGTCAGCATCGCGCCCTTGGCCACGCCGGTGGTGCCGCCGGTGTACTGCAGGAAGGCGATGTCGTCGTGACCCATCGCCACCGGCTGCAGCGGATGCGCCGCCCCCTGCGCCAGCGCGTCGCGGAAACGCACGGCTTCGGGCAAGTGGAACGCAGGCACCATCTTCTTGACGTGCTTGAGCACGAAGTTGACCAGCGCGCCCTTGGGGAAGCCGAGCAGGTCGCCGATGCCCGTGGTGACGATGTGCTTCACCTGCGTCTGCGCCGCCACTTGCTGCAGGGTGGCCGCGAAATTGTCCAGCACCACGATCGCTTTGGCGCCGGAATCCTCCAGCTGATGCTTCAATTCGCGCGCGGTGTACATCGGGTTGGTGTTGACCACCACCAGCCCGGCGCGCAGCGCGCCGAACAGGGCGATCGGGTACTGCAGCACGTTGGGCAGCATGATCGCGACGCGGTCGCCCTTGCCCAGCTTGAGCACGCCGGTGAGGTAGCCGGCAAACTGGCGGCTCATCTCGTCGATCTGCCCGTAGCTGAGCTGGCGGCCGAAATTGGCGAAGGCCGGTCGATCACGGAAACGGGTGAAGGCTTCCTCGAGCACCGCGGGAACCGAGGCGTACTGGTTGACGTCGATCTGACTGGGCACGCCGGCCGGATAGTGTTCCAGCCAGGGACGTTCGTTGCTCATGCTCTTGGGTTCCCCGTATGTGTCGATGGTGATGCCGTCGATGGTGGAATCAGGATGCCGAACGCATCCATGATGGCCCATGCGCTGGTTCATTGGAGCATACGCCCTCGTACAGCGGCAAGCCGCGTCGCCACGGAGTCCAACGATGATCGGATCGCGAAAAATCTTCCTGCTGTCGGCGGCACTGCTGTCGTGTGTGGTGATGCTTGCTGCCTGTCAGCGTACGCCGGACGAGGAGCGCATACGTGCGTCGATCGCAGCGACGGCGCAGGCGGCGGAGGCCGGTTCGGCCAGCGGCGTGGGTGAATCGCTGAGCGAGGATTTCGACGGCAACGCGGGCGAACTGGATCGTCGTCGGTTGATCGCGATGGTGGGTCTGCTGAAACTTCGCGGCGAGAGCGTCGGCGTCTTGCTCGGGCCGGTCTCCGTCGAACCGCGCGGCGAACGCATGGTGGCGACCTTCACGGTCACCCTGAGCAGCGGCGGGCGCCTGCTGCCCGATCGACTGGGCGTGTACCGGGTGACCTCAGGCTGGCGCAAGGAAGGCGGCGACTGGCGCTGCTACACCGCGAGTTGGGAGCGTTCGATCTAGCGGCCGGCGCGCAGTTGCCGTCACGGTACGCGAAAAAGAAAACGCCCCGACCAGCGGGGCGTTTTCCTGTCGCGGTGGTGCCGAATCAGGCAGCCTTGCGCCCGGCCAGCTGGCGCAGCACGTACTGCAGGATGCCGCCGTGGCGGAAGAACTCGCGTTCCTTCGGCGTGAGCAGCATCACGTGCACGGTGAACTGCTTCTTGCTGCCGTCCGCGGCGGTGGCCGTCACCGTGGCCTCCTTCGCGTTGCCGTTGTCCAGGCCGGTGATGTCGAAGCTCTCGCTGCCGGTCAGGCCCAGCGACTTGGCATTCTCGCCGGCCTTGAACTGCAACGGCAGCACGCCCATGCCGACCAGGTTGGAGCGGTGGATGCGCTCGAAGCTCTCGGTGATCACCGCCTTGACGCCCAGCAGCAAGGTGCCCTTGGCGGCCCAGTCGCGCGAGGAGCCGGTGCCGTATTCCTTGCCCGCGATGACTACCAGCGGCGTGCCGGTTTCCTTGTACTTCATCGCCGCGTCGTAGATCGCCAGTTGCTCGCCGCTGGGGATGTGGCGGGTGAAGCCGCCTTCCACGCCGTCCAGCATCTGGTTCTTGATGCGGATGTTGGCGAAGGTGCCGCGCACCATCACGTCGTCGTTGCCGCGGCGCGAGCCGTAGGAGTTGAAGTCGATCGGCTGCACGCCGCGCGAGATCAGGAAGCGGCCGGCGGGCGAATCCTTCTTGATCGAACCGGCCGGGGAGATGTGGTCGGTGGTGATCGAGTCGCCAAACAGGCCCAGGCAACGTGCGGCGTGGATGTCCTCGACCGTGCCCAGCTCCATCGTCATGCCTTCGAAGTAGGGCGGGTTCTTGATGTAGGTGGAGGCCTCGTCCCAGGCGTACAGCGCACCGTCCGGCGAGGCGATCGCGTTCCAGCGTTCGTCGCCCTTGAACACGTCGGCGTAGTTCTTCTTGAACATGGCCGAGGTGACGGCGCTGGCCATCAGGTCGCTGATTTCCTTGTTGCTCGGCCAGATGTCCTTGAGGAACACGTCCTTGCCCTGCGCATCCTTGCCCAGCGAATCGGTGGAGAGGTTCACGTCGAGCGAGCCGGCCAGCGCATAGGCGACCACCAGCGGCGGCGAGGCCAGGTAGTTCATCTTCACTTCGGCATGCACGCGGCCTTCGAAGTTGCGGTTGCCCGAGAGCACCGCGGCCACCGCCAGGTCGCCATCGGCGATGCCCTTGCTGACCTCGACCGGCAGCGGACCGGAGTTGCCGATGCAGGTGGTGCAGCCATAGCCGACCAGGTAGAAGCCGGTTTTTTCGAGTTCGGACAACAGGCCGGTCTGCTCCAGGTAATCCGTCACCACCTTGGAACCGGGGGCCAGCGAGGTCTTCACCCACGGCTTCGCCTTCAGGCCGCGGGCAGCCGCCTTCTTGGCGACCAGGCCGGCGGCCAGCATCACCGCCGGGTTGGAGGTGTTGGTGCACGAGGTGATCGCGGCGATCACCACCGAGCCGTCGCCGATGCGGAAGCTCTGGCCGTCGCGCTCCACCAGCACGCCGGTCTCGCCGATCGCGTTGGACGGATTGCCGATCGCGCCGGCGCCGCCCTCGTTGGCGAAACGGTCGACGTCGCCGTTGCCCTTGCGCCGGTTGGCGGTAAGCGGGCCCACCACCTCGTGGAAGTTCTTCTTCACGTCGGTGAGCAGCACGCGATCCTGCGGGCGCTTGGGGCCGGCCATCGACGGCTTCACGTCGGCGAGGTCGAGCTCGAGTACGGCGGAGAACGCCGGCTCCGGGCTGTTGGCGTCATGCCACAGGCCCTGGGCCTTGGCGTACGCCTCCACCAGCTGGATCTGCTCGTCGCTGCGGCCGGACAGGCGCAAGTAGTTCAGCGACTCCTGGTCGACCGGGAAGATGCCGCAGGTGGCGCCGTATTCCGGCGCCATGTTGCCGATGGTGGCGCGGTCGGCCAGGGCGAGATGCTGCAGACCGGGGCCGAAGAACTCCACGAACTTGCCGACCACGCCCTGCTTGCGCAGCATCTGCGTCACGGTCAGCACCAGGTCGGTGGCGGTGGCACCCTCGGGCAGGCGGCCGGACAGCTTGAAGCCGACCACCTGCGGAATCAGCATGGAGGAAGGCTGGCCGAGCATGGCCGCCTCCGCCTCGATGCCGCCCACGCCCCAGCCGAGCACGCCCAGGCCATTGACCATGGTGGTGTGCGAGTCGGTGCCGAACAGGGTGTCGGGGTAGGCCCAGGCCTGACCGTCAATCTCGGTGTGCATCACCACCCGCGCCAGGTATTCCAGGTTCACCTGGTGGACGATGCCGGTGCGCGGGGGCACCACCTTGAAGTTGCTCAGCGCCTTCTGGCCCCAGCGCAGGAAGCTGTAGCGCGCCTGGTTGCGGTCGAACTCGATCGCGACGTTCTTCTCCAGCGCGTCCTCGCTGCCGAAGACGTCCACCTGCACCGAGTGGTCGATCACCAGCTCGGCCGGCGACAGCGGGTTGATCAGGGTAGGATCGCCGCCCAGCGCCTTCATCGCGTCGCGCATGGCAGCCAGGTCGACCACGCACGGCACGCCGGTGAAGTCCTGCAGCAGCACGCGCGCCGGCATGAAGGCGATCTCGGTATCCGGTTCCTTGCTGGCGTCCCAGGTGGCCACCGCTTCGATCTCGCGGGAAGTCACGTCCACGCCATCCTCGTGGCGCAGCAGGTTCTCCAGCAGGATCTTCATCGAATAGGGCAGTCGCTTCAGGTCGAAGCGCTCGCCCAGCCTGGCGAGACTGGCATAGGCGTATTTCCTGCCATTGACTTCGAGCGTGTCGCGAGTGGCGAAAGTGTCTTTCATGGTGCTGCTCCTGGCTGAATCCTGCGGCTGGGACGACTGGCAAACATGCGGGAACGGGTCGACCGGCCCCGCAAAAAAGAGAATTATCGCTCAAACGCCGCATGCACGGCGTCGAGCGATCCGTGGCGCGGGCGCGTGGCGGGCTGCCGCGCCGGTTAGACTGCGCACGACGCACGGAGGGAATCGTGCGGCGCCCGACAGGATGCCGGCCTTGACCACCACAGACAAACGCCTTTGACGACATGCAGCGTTCGATGATTTCGACCCATCTGGCCGCGGTCTCGCTGCGCGACCTCGCGCTGGTGCAGGCGGTGCATCGCCATGGCAGCTTCAACAGCGCTGCGCGCGCGATGCATATCAGTCCGTCCGGCTTGTCGCACCAGGTGCAGAAGGTCGAGCAGGCGCTCGGCGCGCCGCTGTTCGAACGCGGCGGGCGGCGGGTGGTGGCCACGGCCGGTGGCCAGCGCCTGTTGCAGCAGATCGACGCGGTACTGGTGGCGGCCGAACACCTGCAGCAGGTCGCCCGCGCCGGCGAGGTAGCTTTCGGTGGCGCGCTGCGGCTGGGCTTGCCGGCGTCGCTGGGGCCGTATCTGCTGCCGCATCTGATTGCGCCGTTTCCGCAACATTTTCCCGGCGCCCGACTGAGCATTTCGGAAGGCAAGCCGCGCGGACTGTTGCGCAGATTGCACGAAGGCGAGCTGGACGCGGTGCTTGCCCCGTCGGCGACGACCGTCAGCGGGATCGCCTCGCGGGCGCTGTTTTTCGAGCCGTGGGAACTGATGCTGCGCAGCGACCATCCGCTGGCCGGGCGACCATCCATCGCGCCGGAACAACTGGACCAGGCCGAGGCGATCCTGATGGCCGAAAGCCATGCCGACGGGCTCGACGGCAGCGAACGCGGCCACGTGCAGGACGTCAGCCTGGAGAGCCTCGCCGCGCTGGTCAGCCTGCGCGGAGGCTATACGCTGGTGCCGGCGCTGGCGCACGAGCGGCTGGCCTCGATGCCGGGGATCGCGCTGGCACGGCTCAAGGGATCGGCCGGCGGCCGCGAAATTTCGCTGTACTGGCGCGATGCCTCGCCCTGGCACGACGACCTGCACGCCTTCGCCGAGCTGCTGCGCAAGCTGGCGCGGCAGCGACCGAGCTTGCGCGTGCGCAGCGGCAAGGGCTGACGCACAGGCGCGAAGGTCAGGCCAGGCCGAGGTTGCGCGCGGCCGCCTCGTACCGCTCGATCACCGCGTCCACCTCGATCAGATCCATCACGCCGGGGCGTTCGATCTTGCTGCCCCAGGGAATTTCCGCCGCCGGTCGGCCCAGGTACTTGCGCGCGGCTTCGTCGTACCGGTTCACGCACCAGCGGCGGTCGGAGTAGGGGCCGGAGCGGTCCGGATTGCTGGCGGCATGCAGGCCGAGCACGCGGGTGCCGACGCTGTTGGCCATGTGCATCGGGCCGGAATCCGGGCCCAGCAGCAGCGGTGCGCGGGCGAGCAGGGCCAGCAGTTTCTTCAGGGTGTCCTTGCCGGTGAGGTCGAGCGGTGTACGCCGGCAGGCGGCCAGGACCGCGTCGGCCACGGCCCGTTCCGACGCAGACGGTCCGCCGATCAGGGCCACCCGCCAGCCGCGGGAGGCGGCATGATCCATCACCGCCGCGTAGCGCTCGGGCCGCCAGTTGCGCAAGGCGTGGCTGGAGGCGGGGCTGATCAGCAGGGTAGGCGTGTCGCCGGGCAGTTGTTCGGCGGCCCAGGCGTGCGCCTCGTCGGGGATGGGGATGTCCCAACGCACGGCGGTCTGCTTCAGGCCCAGCGGTTCGCAGAAGCTGCCGATCGCGTCGAGCACGTGTTCGCCGCTGCGTGCGGGAATGCGCTCGTTGATGACCAGGCCATGCAGGTCTTTTGCGCGGGCATGGTCGTAGCCGATGCGCCGGTTCGCCTTCACGGCCAGGCTCAGGAGGTTCGAGCGCATCGCCACCTGCATCTGCAGCAGGGCGTGGAAACGACGTCCCGCCAGGGCCGCGCGTACCGCGCGCAGGCCGGCCCAACCGGCGGCCTTGTCGAAGGTGACGAACTCCACGCCGGACAGGTCGCCCACCAGCTTGCGTTCGAGCTTGCCCACGATCCACGTCAGCGCCGTCTGCGGCCACGCCTGTTGCAGCGTGCGCACCAAGGGCACGACGTGGGTGACGTCGCCGATGGCGGACGTACGCAGCAGGCAGATCGAGGAAGGTGCATTCATTGCAATGGTCATTGGCCTGCGTCAGCGGGAGGAGGAGCGGGCGCGTGGGTTAGAATCGGCATCCGGTCACAAGGCATCATGATGCCCGAACGCATCCAGCAAGACGCCCGCGGCGCGATTCTGTGCGACGCCGCCGTATCGTCACAAGTCGACGACGACTGGTTTGCGCCGGACTACTGGCGCGAGCGCGGGGCCTTGCGCATGCAGGCGGGTGGGCGCGGCGGCGTGGCGATCATCGCCAGCCCGCTCGGCGAATGCGTGCTGCGCCACTACCGTCGCGGCGGCTTGGTGCAGGCGTTGCTGGGCGATCGCTATCTGTGGCTGGGGGCGCAGCGCAGCCGGCCCTTCAGGGAGTTCCGGCTGCTGGTCGAGATCGCGCGGCTGGGTTTGCCCGGGCCACGCGCGGTGGCGGCGCGCTACCGCCGGCAGGGCATGTTGTATCGCGCCGACCTCATCACGCATCGCATCGCCGATGCGCGCACGCTCGCCGAATGCCTGGCCCACGGCGAGCTCGATCGCGAGCTCGCCGCCGAGGTCGGCGCGGTGGTCGGACGTTTCCATCGGGCCGGCATCTGGCATGCCGATCTGAACGCGCACAACGTCCTGGTCTCGGCTGCCGGCCTGCATCTGATCGACTTCGACCGCGGTCGCCGGCGCGCGCCGGCACCCGGTTGGCGCCGTGCAAATCTGCAGCGCCTGCACCGATCGTTGCTCAAGCTCGGTGCTGCCGCCGCAGGCGAGCAGGCGTTCGAACGCGAAATCTGGCAGCCTCTGTTGCATGGCCACGAGCGCGCACTGACGGCATGAACTGGCATCTGCACTTTCTCGGCGTGGGCGCCGCGCATGCGACGGCGCTGGGCGCCTCTGCCGCCGTCCTCGAGCGCGCGGGCAAGCCGGTGCTGCTGATCGACTGCGGACCGGGCACGCTCGACCGCTATACGGCGAGCTACGGCACGCTGCCGGATGCGGTGTTCATCACGCACACCCACATGGATCACGTCGCGGAGCTGGAACAATTGTTCATCCGGCTCTGGTTCGATCCTGCGCGGCGTGGTCGGATGCGCCTGTTCACCCACGCCGCGCTGGTACCGTGGCTGCAGGCGCGGGTGGCCGACTATCCCGGCGCGCTGGCCGAAGGCGGAGCCAACTTCTGGGAAGCGTTCCAACTGGTGCCGTGCAGCCGCGGCTTCTGGCTGGATGACTGCTGGTTCGACGTGTTCGCCACCCGTCATCACGTGCCGGGCACCTCGTACGGCCTGGCGCTGGACGGCAGTTTCGTCTACACCGGCGATACCCGGCCGATCCCGGAAGTGCTGGTGCGGCACGCCGGCAGCGCGGTGCTGATCGCCCACGACTGCAGCCTGGTCGGCAATCCGTCGCACACCGGCATCGACGACGTCGTGCGCGAGTATCCCGAGGCGCTGCAGCGGCAACTGCTTCTCTACCATTACGGCAGCGCGGCCGACGGCGACGCGCTGGCGGCACGCGGTTTCCGTGTCGCCATGCCGGGGCAGCGCGTTGCGTTGCAGGCGCCGGCTGCGCCGCGCGTCGACGCCGGCTGATTCCTGTTCGATTTGCTTGCCTGCATCCGGGCCTGCGGCTATCCTTCCGCTTCTTTGTCGGGCGGGATGCCCCGCAAGGAAGATCCGGGCGTCCTTGCCGGGTTGCTTCGAAAAGTGGAGAGGTGTCCGAGTGGTTGAAGGAGCACGCCTGGAAAGTGTGTATACGGCTTATCCCCGTATCGCGGGTTCGACAAATTCGTCTGGAACGAATTTGGACAGCCGCTAGGCTGGCCCCGAACGCCAGTGAGGGGTGAGGCTCAGGATGAGCCGAACAATCCCGCCCGCTGCGAGATGGTGCGACAAAGATTTTGCGGAGAGGTGTCCGAGTGGTTGAAGGAGCACGCCTGGAAAGTGTGTATACGGCTTATCCCCGTATCGCGGGTTCGAATCCCGCCCTCTCCGCCAGTTTCTGAACAAACTGCGACGGCATGAAGCTGGCGCAACAGCAACAGCAACAACACAGCAACAAGCGTAATCGCTTGACGTCCATGGTGGCCCCGTCGGTCCCCCCGCGACGATAGTTCGCAAACTCCGCCAGGTCCGGAAGGAAGCAACGGTAGCGAATGACTCGGGTGCCGGGGTGTGGCTGGCGGGGCCGCCACCATTTTGGGCCGGACGTTTGCTGACTTGCGTGCGCCGACTTGGCACAATCGAGCTTTGTCCCCACGTTGGCAGTCATGTCCTATCAGGTACTCGCCCGCAAGTGGCGCCCGCGCAAGTTCTCCGAGCTGGTGGGGCAGGAACACGTGGTGCGCGCGCTCACCAACGCGCTCGACACCGGCCGCATGCACCACGCCTACCTGTTCACCGGCACCCGCGGCGTCGGCAAGACCACCATTGCGCGCATCTTCGCCAAGTCGCTGAACTGCGAGCGCGGGCAGTCGGCCGATCCGTGCGGCGAGTGCTCGGTGTGCACGGCGGTGGACGAGGGTCGCTTCGTCGACCTGCTGGAGATCGACGCGGCCAGCAACACCGGCGTGGACGACGTGCGCGAGGTGATCGAGAACGCGCAGTACGCGCCGTCGCGTGGCCGCTTCAAGGTGTACCTGGTCGACGAGGTGCACATGCTGTCCAAGAGTGCGTTCAACGCGCTGCTGAAGACGCTGGAGGAGCCGCCGCCGCACGTGAAGTTCCTGCTCGCCACCACCGACCCGCAGAAGCTGCCGGTGACGGTGCTGTCGCGCTGCCTGAAGTTCAACCTGAAGCGGCTGCTGCCGGAGCAGATCTCCGGTCAGATGCGGCACATCCTGGGCGCCGAGAACATCAGCTACGAGGACAGCGCGATCGGCGAGCTGGCCCGCGCCGCCGACGGTTCGCTGCGCGATGGGCTGTCGCTGCTCGACCAGGCCATCGCCTACGGCGGCGGTTCGCTGCACGCCGACGACGTGCGCACCATGCTGGGCAGCGTGGCGCGCGGCCAGGTGCTCGGCGTGCTGGAGGCGCTGGCGGCGGGCGACGGCGAGCAGTTGCTGGTGGAATGCACGCAGATCGCTTCCTATTCGCCCGACTTCGGCGGCGTGCTCGACGACATCGCCGGCCTGCTGCATCGCCTGCAGCTGATCCAGCTGATTCCCGGCTATCGCCCCGAAGCCGATGACGCCGACGATGCGCTGGCCGATCTCGCCGCGCGCATCACGCCCGAAGACGTGCAGCTGTACTACCAGATCGCGGTGACGGGCCGGCGCGACCTCACGCTCGCACCCGACGCTCGCACCGGCTTCGAGATGGCCTTGCTGCGCATGCTGGCGTTCCGCCCGGGCGCCGAGCCGCCGGCGGTGCGCGCGGCGCCGCGTGCGACGGCGAACCAGGCACCCGCGCGTGCGCCCACGCCACCGCCGGCGGCGCGCTCTGCCGTACCGCCAGCGCCGGCACCCGCGCCAGCACCGCGGGCGCCGGCTGCCGAGACGCAGGTGCCGATCGCCCGCGACGCAAGCGGCCGGCCGGACTGGGAGGCGCTGATCGAACGAGCGCAGCTGCGCGGGCCATTCAGCGTGTTGGCACAGAACGCGGTGTTGCGCGAACGAGACGGCCAGACCCTGGTGCTGGCATTGCAGCCGGCGCACATGGGCATGGCGGTCGAGCCCATGGTCAGCCAGATGGAGGAGCGCATCAGCCAGGCGCTGGGCGAGACCATTCGCCTGCGCTTCGTCAGCGAGAACCAGGCCGACGCCATGCAGACCCCGGCGGCACGCGCAGCGCAGGCACGCGACAGCGCACAGAGCGCGGCCGAGCAAGCCATCGAGGACGATCCGCTGGTGCAGAGCCTGAAGCGCGACTTCGGCGCCCGCGTCGTGCCGCAATCCGTCAAACCCTTGGGCAACGAACCCGGAGCCAGATGATGAGAGGACAAATCGGTCAACTGATGCAGCAGGCGCAGCGCATGCAGGAAGACATGAAGCGCGCGCAGGAGGAAATCGCGAAACTCGAGGTGACCGGCAGCGCCGGCGGCGGCCTGGTCAGCGTGGTGATGACCGGCGCACACGAGGTGCGCCGTGTGCAGATCGACCGGCAGACTTTCGCCGACGATCCCGAGATGGCCGAAGATCTCGTCGCCGCCGCAGTGAACGACGCGGTCAACAAGGTCGCCCAGGCCAGCAAGGACAAGCTCGGCGGCGTCACCGCCGGGATGAACCTGCCGGCCGGCTTCAAGTTGCCGTTTTGAGCAGGGAATAGGGAGTCGGGAATGGGGAATCGCAAGATCAAGGGCGGCAGCCAGCGAACCGGGCTTTCCCGATTCCCTATTCCCTATTCCCGATTCCCGGCCAAAGGCCCATGAACAGTTCCCCCCTCCTTGCCGAGCTGATCGAGGCACTGCGCTGCCTGCCCGGGGTGGGTGGCAAGAGCGCGCAGCGGATGGCTTTCCACCTGCTCGAGCGCGAACGCGAGCGCGGCTCCAGGCTCGCCCGGGTGATGGCGGAGGCGATGGAGAAGATCGGCCACTGCGAGCGCTGCCGCAATTTCAGCGAGCAGCCGTTGTGCACCCTGTGCGCCAGTTCCAGCCGCGACCGGCAGGTACTGTGCGTGGTCGAGTCGCCGACCGAACTGGCGGCGATCGAGCAGGCCACCGGTTATCGTGGCCAGTACTTCGTGCTGATGGGCCGGCTGTCGCCGCTGGACGGACTGGGTCCGGAGGAGCTGGGGCTGGCGAAACTGACCCAGCGCCTGGGCGAGGGCGAAGTCGAGGAGATGATCATCGCTACCAATCCCACCGTGGAGGGCGACGCGACCGCGCACTACCTGGCGCAGCTGGCGCGTGCCGGCGGCGTGCGGCCGACCCGGCTGGCTTACGGCGTGCCGCTGGGCGGGGAACTGGAGTACGTCGACCGCAGCACGCTGGCGCATGCGTTCGGCGGCCGGCAGGTACTGGATTGAAGGCGGCCATCAAGCGGCCGGATCGAGGGAGCCAAGCATGACCGATACCATTTTCAGCAAGATCGTCCGTCGCGAGATCCCCGCCGACATCGTCTACGAGGACGACGAGGTGCTGGGCTTCCGCGACCTCAACCCGCAGGCACCGGTGCACGTGCTGTTCATCCCCAAGCAGTCGCTGGCCACGCTCAACGACGCGACGCCGGAACAGGCGGCCTTGCTCGGGAAACTGCTGCTGGCCGCCGCGGCCTTCGCCAAGCGGGAAGGTTTCGCCGAGCAGGGTTATCGCACCGTGATCAATTGCAACGAGGATGGTGGCCAGACCGTCTACCACATCCACGTGCACCTGCTGGCCGGCCGCCGCCTGCATTGGCCGCCGGGCTGACCGGCGCGGGCCTGGCGGAAACGGAAAACGCCGGCTGCGAGCCGGCGTTTTCGCGTGCAGGTTACTTCTTCGGCGGCGGCGGCGGTGGCGGACGCACCACGATCACTCGCGGGCCACCCCAGTACGGATAGCCCCATGGGCCGCCCCAGTACGGGCCGAAGCCCGGGCCCCAGAACGGGTCGTAGAAGCCGGGCGGATAGGCTGCGCGGGGTTGGCGCTTGGGCCACAGGTAGACCACGTTGGCCTCGATGCGCGGGTAGGCGTAGTCGTACTCGCCGACCTTCTTGGTCACGGTGCCGTGCAAGGTACCGGTCACGGTCAGTTCGCGTCCGCGGGTGAACACTTCCGGATCGTAGAAGCCGTCGCGGCAGGCGACGAAGCGGCCGTCATTCTCGCCCGAGTTGCCCAGGCGTGGTCGCGCCTGTTTGTCCAGCGGGCGCGACAGTACGAAGAAGCAGGTCTGCTGCGGGCCGGGTTCGGTCTTGATGATCTCGCCACCCCAACGAACCAGGGTGCCGCCGGCGCCACCCTGCCGCGCGCTGGCGGTGGAGACGGTGGCGTAGTTTCCCTGCAGCGGTTGCGGGATCGTCGCGCAGCCACCCAGCACGGCGACCGCGGCGGCGAGGGTGAGGGGACGGTAAAGAGACATGAGGTTTTCTCCGTCAGGAGCGATGGTGTCCACCATCGCGTCGGTGTCATTTGACCACGTTCGTTACCCGAAAATCCCGGACGGCGCGCCGGAACGCGTGGACCGATTCAGGCGCGGGTTCTTCGCTGGCATAGCAAAGCTCCAGGTACTGTTGCATCAACGCCGTCAGCTGGCTGCGCTGCATCGGCAGGGCACGTGCCGCACGGCTCAGGTAGTGCTGCGGACCTTCGCCAGTCCGCCGCACGATCCGTTGCCGCGCGAGCTTGTGTTCCAGCACACGCAAGGCTTCCCGCAGCGGATCGCGCGGCTGCCGTCGTCGCAATGCCCACGCCAGCCCGATCGCGATGAACAGGCTGCTGCCGATGGCCAGCAGCACGCCCAGCGTCCTCGTATCGGTGTCGCGGATGCCGAACGGGGTCAGCAAGCCGCGCTGGCGCAGCGCATCAAATGCCACAACGCCCTGGTCCCACCAGCGGTTGACAATGTCCCAGCGGTTGCGGAACTGCTGCAGCCAGTCGCGCCGGTACCAGTCCAGTTGGTCGCCGGCCGCCGCGGTGGCACCCAGGCTGACGCGCTCGGGGCGCACGGCGGCGGTGGGATCGACGCGCACCCAGCCGCGACCGGCCAGCCACACCTCGCTCCAGGCGTGGGCATCGGAGTTGCGCACCAGCAGGTAGTTGCCCAGCTTGTTCCAGTAGCCGCCCTGATAGCCGGTGACCACGCGTGCCGGAATGCCGGCCGCGCGCATCAGCACGGTGAACGCCGACGCGTAGTGCTCGCAATAGCCTTCGCGCGTGGCAAACAGGAAATCGTCCATGGCGTCCCGGCCCAACGGCGCCGGCGCGAGCGTGTAGCGAAAGCCGCCATCGTGAAACAGCGCCAGCGCCTCGCGGACGATGGCGGCGGCGTCGCTGCCGTGGCGCTCGCGCCAGGACTGGCCGAGTGTCAGCGTGCGAGGGTTGAAGCGGGCGGGGAGCTGCAGCCAGCGCTGCGGTCGCGCATCCAACTGCGGTTCGAGTCGGTATCGCGTGGCCGAACTGAGTGCATAGCTGAGCGCATCGTCGACCGGCCGAGCGGCTACCACCACGCGGTCCCTGCGCATGACGGCCCCCGCGGGCGCCTCGATCGGTACATCCAGGGTCGGCAGCACCCGACGGTGCGTGGGCAACAGGTTGATCCGGTAACCGATCGCCTGTTCGACGTCGAGTGGCACCGGTGCCGCGTGGGCCACGTCGACATGGCTCCAGCTCACGCCGTCGTACCTGGACATGACGAAGGCGCGAAAGTAGCGCTGGTCCGGCGGTGGCGGTTCGCCGTCGAAGCTGACCCGCATGGCCGGGTGATCGTCGGTCAGCAGTTCGGTGAATGCACCCGGACTCATGCGGTCGCTGAGGCCGGTGCGCGCCTGGTCGCGGCCGGGTGCGCCCCACAACGGCGAACCCAGCCGCGGCACCAGCACGAAGGCCAGCAAGGCCAGCGGCAGCGCCGCCGCCAGCAATCCCAGCGCGGGCATGAAACTGCGCGCCATCCCGCTCGGTGCTTGCGCGGGCTCCAGCGCGCGCAGGGTAGCCAGCGCCGGCACCAGCCCCAACGCCACCACCAGCGTGCTGACCATGCCCTGGTCGAACAACAGCGCGGTCATCAGGGTGAAACAGGCAAAGCCCACCCCGACGCGCACGTCGCGCAGGGTTTCGGTTTCCAGCAGCTTGAGCACCAGCAGGCCGATGCCCAGCGCGGTGCCTGGTGCGCGCCCGAACAGGTTGCCGTAGTACGCGATGATCGCCAGGGTCAGCAAGGTCAGCAGCGGCAGCTTGATCGCTTGCGGCACGCGACCGGGGTGGCGGCGGGGCTGCCACCAGCGGCTGCCCAAGATCACGGCGAGCGCGGCGCTGAGCCACCACGGCAGGTGGCTGGCGTTGACCGCCAGCACGAAGGTCGCGCTGAGGCAAAGCAGGTCGAACGCGCGTTGCGTCAGCGCGACTTGTGCGGGCTTGGGCGGCTTGCGCCCGATCACGGCAGGCCCGCCAGCGCGTCCATGCAGCGGACGTAGTGCTGCGGTCCGCTGCCGCTGCCGATATCGTTGCCTGGCAGCCACAGGCTGAAGCTGCAGCGCTGCGCCTGCGCTTCGTTGAGCCAGCGCGCCAGTCGCGCGATGCGTGCCTCATCGTCGAGGCCGTGCAGTTGCCGCCAGTCGAGACTCCACTGCGGCTGGCTGCGCGGCTGCTCGAAGTCCTTCACCAGCAGGTCGTCGTGGCGGGCACTGGGCTTCCAGGCGATGTGCCGCTGCGGGTCGCCAGCCCGATAGTCGCGCAGGGCCGCCAGCTCCTCGCCGCGGTGCAGTTGCATGTGGCGGGCGTCGTCGGCCATCGCCCGGGGTGCCGGACCGGTCGCCTCCGGACGCGGCCAGACCAGCACGGATTGCTCCGGGTGCAGCCAGCTCCAGGCGCGGAACATGCCCAGCGGCCAGCTGGTCCACAGGCGCAGTCGCGGCAGCGGTTGCCAGCCGCGCCGGCGGGTCGGCAAGCGCAGGCTGACCCGGGCGGCGTCGGTGCCGTCCACGCCGAAGGCGGTCGATTCGTCATCCAGGTCCAGCCGGATGGCGCCGCGCGGGCGATCCGAATGGAACGAGCACACCAGCTCGATCGCCTCGCCGGCGATCGCGTGGCCGGCGCGCAGGTGATCCAGGCGCAGTCCGTCGAGGTTGCGGAACGCCACCAGCATGCTCGCCGCACTCGCCGCGCCGAGCAGGCAGGTCAGCAGCAGGGCGGCATTGTTGTTGTAGTTCAGCGCACCGACCAGCATCACCAGCAACAGCACGGTGAAACCGAGGCCGAAGCCGCTGGGCACGATATAGATGCGTCGGCGATGCAGCGTGATCGGCAACGGTTCCGGGCGGCGGTAGCGGGTCAGTGCCGGCAGGCGCTTTTCCGCCCGGCGCTGCAGGCGTTGCAGCAGGCCTCGCATCAGTCCACCGCCACCTCGGTCAGCAGCTGCCGCGCCAGCAGTGCGCCGTCGGCACCGCGCGTGGCCATCAGCCGATGCGCGGCCAGCGGCACGAACAGCGCCTGGATGTCTTCGGGCAACACATGGCCGCGGCCGCTGAGCATGGCCCAGGCGCGGGCGGCGCCCAGCAGCGCCAGGCCGGCGCGCGGCGACAGGCCGGCGCGGATTTCGGGATGGCGCCGGCTCGCGGCCAGCAGTGCCTGCAGATAGTCGAGCAGGGCGGGGCTGGCGGTGATCGCCTGCGCCTGTTCGTGCAGGGCGAGCAGCGATTCGGCGTCCAGCTGCGGGGTGAGCCGGGCCAGCATGTCGCGGCGATCGCTGCCGGTGAGCAGGGCGCGCTCGGCGCTGGGGTCCGGGTAATCCAGCGACAATCGCAGCATGAAGCGGTCCAGTTGCGAATCCGGCAGCGGGAAGGTGCCGTTGAGATCGAGCGGATTCTGCGTGGCGACGACGAAAAACGGCTGGCTCAGCGCGTGGGTCTGGCCGTCGACGGTGACCTGGTTTTCCGCCATTGCCTCCAGCAGCGCGCTTTGCGTCTTGGGGCTGGCGCGATTGATCTCGTCGGCGAGCAGCAGGCCGGTGAAGATCGGCCCGGGATGGAAGCGGAAGCTGCCGCTGTCGCGCTCGTAGACACTGACGCCGATGATGTCCGACGGCAGCAGGTCGCTGGTGAACTGCACGCGCTGGAACTCCAGAGCGAAGGTGGCGGCCAGCGCATGCGCCAAGGTGGTTTTGCCCACGCCGGGCACGTCCTCCAGCAGCAGGTGGCCGCCGGCGATCAGGCAGGTGAAGGCCAGTTTGACCTGATGCGGTTTGCCCAGCAGCACGCGGTTGACCTGTTCGATGGCGGCTTGCAGGCGTTGTTGCAGGGCTTCGGCGTGGGGCTCGATGGCGGCGGACATGGCTTCTCGACAGTCTGGAGCTAAGGCGGGCGCGGTCCGCGCCGTATGTCTGGCAGTGTAGCGGTACGGCGGTTGCCGTCTCAGGGTACGGCCACACCGGCCTGGCGCAACATGCGCGCGAGCGCGATCAGCGGCAGCCCGATCAGGGCGCTGGGGTCGCAGTTGTCGATTTCCTCGAACAGGCTGATGCCCAATCCTTCGCACTTGAAGCTGCCGGCGCAATCCAGCGGTTGTTCGCGCGCGACGTAGCGTTCGATTTCCGCACGCTCCAGCTCGCGGAAGCGAACCCGAGTGGCATCGACGTGGGTCTGCACGCGGCCGTGGCGGGTATCGAACAGGCACAGCGCGGTATGGAAATGCACGACGCGTCCGGAGCTGGCCTCCAGTTGGGCGCGCGCGGCTTCCACACTGCCGGGCTTGCGCAGGATTGTGTCGTCGAGCGCGGCCACCTGGTCGGAGCCGATCACGAGCGCGTCGTCGAAACCCGCGGCCACAGCGGTTGCCTTGGCGATCGCCAGGCGCAGGGCACGCGCGGCGGGGGATTCCCCGACCTGTGGTGTTTCGTCGGTGTCGGGTGCGGACTGTTCGAAATCCGCCAGCAGGCGGCGCAGCAGGTCGGCGCGATGGCGGGAGGTCGAGGCCAGCACGATGCGGCGTGGCGGGTGCGATTTGTCCATCAATGGTCCGTGTCGCGGCGGATCTGCTCGCGCATCGCACTGTTCAGCTCGGTCTGCGCCTGGGCCAGCGATTTCAGCAGCGGTTGCAGGCGGTCGCGCGCATCGCGCATCGAGCCGGCGGTTTCGTCCAGTTCATGCTGGCTCGCCGTGGGGGAACGGTCACGAATCCACAAGCGTTGCTGCAGCAGCGCGCGCAGCCCAGCGTCGACGGCGTGGTGGGCGTCCTTTTCGCTGGCGGCGGGGAGATCCGGGTTCAGCGACATCACCGCATGCGCCTGCTGCAGGCCGGAGCGGCAGGTTTTCAGGTCGATCTCCAACCGGTCGGCCAGATCCAGCAGGTCGCGGATGCTGCCGGCGCGCCGGTTCTGGCGTTTGCGCATCAGCACGGCCATGCCGGCGAGCAGGATCAGGATGGCGAGGCAGACCGCCACGCCGAGCGTGAGGTACGGATTCAATGGGCGCGGCTTCGTCGTGCGGGAGGGTCCAGTCTGCCGCATCGGGGCGGGATCAGGCAAAATGCATGTCACAGACGTCGGCATCGGCGGTCCGGCGCGGCCGCGGGTTGACTTGGCAGCCCCGCAAACCTACCATTCCGCGATTATGTCCGTGACACTGCCAGAGTCCGTGGACGCTTGGCGCATGGTCTCGGCGCGGCGTTCGTTCGAGGGAACGCTGCCCATCGCGAGCCTGCGGCGCCTCGGCGAGGCACTGGCCGGCACCGATGGCGAGGTTCGCTTCACGCTTGATTTCGGGCGCGACGAGCTTGGCACCAGCTACGTGGATGTCCGCGCCAGCGCGCCGCTGACGCTGATTTGCCAGCGTTCACTGGAACCGTTCGTGCTGCCGGTTGCGATGCAAACGCGGTTGGGGCTGATCAGCCAGGAGCGCGACGAGGCGGGGTTGCCGCCCGATTGCGAACCGCTGCTGGTGGCCGAGGATGGCCGCCTGCGACCGGCGGACGTGATAGAGGACGAATTGCTGTTGGCGCTGCCGCTGGTCCCGGTCAACCCGGACAGCCGGTTGCCCGACGAAGTGACAGGCCACGACCCGGCGCAGGATCATGCCGGATCGGGGCGCTCGGAGAATCCGTTCGCGGTATTGCGCGAGCTGAAGAAGTAGCGTCGGCCCGGCCGTTCCGGGCCGTTCGATCGACGATCATCCCGTTTCATTTCACCACGTTGCAGTTGGAGAACCACCATGGCCGTTGCCAAGAGCCGCCGTACCCCGTCCACCCGCGGCATGCGTCGTGCCCACGACAAGCTGAGCACCGTGCAGCTTTCCACCGACCCGACCAGCGGCGAGGTGCATCTGCGCCACCACGTCACCAAGGACGGCTACTACCGTGGCAAGAAGGTGATCCAGGCCAAGGCCGCGGTGTCGGTCGAGGATTGACCGGGTTGCCGGGACCTCACGGGGTCTCGCCGGGCGATCAACCGGGACGGCGCGGCGACGCGCCGTTTTTGCGTTCCGCCACCCGGGCACGTAACGTACGGCGTCGGCCCAGCGGCCGATCCCGCAGTCCCTGCCGATGGAAAGTTGAATGACCCAGATTTATTCCCGCCTCGTCGCCACCGGCAGCGCCTTGCCCGAGCGTGTCGTCACCAACGCCGATCTGGAAAAGATCGTCGACACCAGCGACGAATGGATCCGCACCCGCACCGGCATCCGCCAGCGGCACATCGCCGCCGACGGCGAAACTACCGGTGACCTGTCCTTCCGGGCCGCGCAGAACGCGCTGGAAGCGGCGGGCATCAAGGCATCCGAGCTCGACCTGATCGTGCTCGGCACCACCACGCCGGATCTCATCTTTCCGTCCACGGCTTGCCTGTTGCAGCATCGTCTCGGCGCCAACGGCTGCGCGGCGTTCGACGTGAATGCGGCGTGCTCGGGCTTCGTCTACGCGTTGGGCGTGGCCGACAAGTTCATCCGCAGCGGGCAGTCGAAGAAGGTGCTGGTGGTCGGCGCCGAGACGCTGACCCGGATGGTCGACTGGTCGGAACGCGAAACCTGCGTGCTGTTCGGCGACGGCGCCGGCGCCGTGGTGCTGGAAGCCTCCAGCGAGCCGGGCATCCACGCCACCTGCCTGCACGCCGACGGCGGTTACAAGCACCTGTTGTACAACCCGGTGGGCGTGTCGGCCGGCTTCAGCGACGAGCCCAATCATGGCGTGCGCATCCGCATGTCCGGGCGCGAAGTGTTCAAGGTCGCGGTGAAGACGCTGGACGCCCTCGTCGGCGAGACCCTCGAGGCCGCCGGCATGCAGGAGTCGGACATCGACTGGCTGATCCCGCACCAGGCCAACCTGCGCATCATCGAGGCGACCGCCAAGCGGCTGAACATGTCGATGGATCGGGTCATCGTGACGGTCGACAAGCATGCGAATACGTCCTCGGGTTCGGTGCCGCTCGCGCTCGATTACGCCGTGCGTTCGGGCAAGGTGCAGCGTGGCCAGAACCTGCTGCTGGAAGCGTTCGGCGGCGGGTTCACCTGGGCGTCGGCGCTGCTGCGGTTTTGAATGCCGGGAATAGGGAATCGGGAATAGGGAATCGGAAGGCACCCTTGCCCCGGGTACCGGGGTGCGAGGGAGCTTCCGCTTTGCCAATCGTTGGAGACATTGCATGACGACCATTCATTCCAGCCTTGCTTTCGTTTTTCCCGGTCAGGGCTCGCAGTCGGTCGGCATGCTGGCCGAGCTGGCTGCCGCGCATGCCGAGGTGCAGTCGACGTTCGCGGAAGCGTCGCAGGGCGCCGGCGTGGATCTGTGGAAGCTTGCCATGCACGGGCCGGAGGAGGAGCTCAACCGCACCGAGCACACCCAGCCGGCACTGCTGGCCGCCAGCGTGGCGGTATGGCGGGTGTGGCAGAAGCTGGGCGGCGCGCAGCCGGCACAACTGGCGGGCCACAGTCTGGGCGAGTACAGCGCCCTGGTCTGCGCCGGTGCGCTGACGTTGCATGATGCGGCGGCCCTGGTGGCCGAGCGCGGGCGCCTGATGCAGGCCGCGGTGCCGGCTGGCGTGGGCGCGATGGCGGCCATTCTTGGCGGCGACGATGCGCAGATTGCCGCCGTGTGTGAAGAAGTGGCGCAGGGGCAGGTCGTATCACCGGCCAATTTCAACTCGCCCGGACAACTGGTGATCGCCGGCAACACCGAGGCGGTCGACCGGGCGCTGGCCAAGCTCGCCGAGCTGGGTGTTAAGAAGGCGATCAAGCTGGCGGTGTCGGTGCCCTCGCATTGCGCGCTGATGCGCGAGGCGGCCGACCGGATGGGCGAGCGGATGGCTGAGATCGACTGGCGGCAGCCTTCGATCCCGGTGGTGCAGAACGCCGAGGCGCGCAGTTACGCCAGCGTCGAGGAGATCCGCGGCGCGCTGCAGCGCCAGCTGTACCTGCCGGTGCGCTGGACCGAGTGCGTGCAGGCGCTGGTTGCAGGCGGCGCCACGCGCATCGCCGAATGTGGCCCGGGCAAGGTGCTGGCGGGACTGATCAAGCGCATCGACAAGAGCATCGAGGCGCGCCCGCTCGGCGATCCCGCCCAGCTCGATGCCGCGCGTACCGAGTGGGCTGGTTAGCGACGGCTTTTGTGAAGAGTGCAGCCAGGGATGGCTGCTTCTTGATCCTTGCGATCATGGACGATCGCATCAACGAACGGTACGAGAAAACGACATGACTCTCCCCCTGCAAGGTGAAATCGCGCTGGTCACCGGCGCCAGCCGCGGCATCGGCGCGGCGATTGCGGACGAACTGGCGGCGATGGGCGCCACCGTGATCGGCACCGCCACCAGCGAGGGCGGCGCCGCCGCGATCGGCGAACGGATGGCGGCGCATGGCGGCCACGGCCGCGTGCTGGACGTCACCGACGGCGCCGCGGTCGAGGCGCTGGTCGACGGCATCGCCAAGGAGTTCGGCGCGGTCTCGATCCTGGTCAACAACGCCGGCATCACCCGCGACCAGTTGCTGATGCGGATGAAGGACGAGGATTGGCAGGCGATCATCGACACCAACCTCACCTCCGTGTACCGCACGTCCAAGGCGGTGATGCGCGGCATGATGAAGGCGCGCAAGGGCCGCATCATCTCGATCGCCTCGGTGATCGGGCTCACCGGCAACCCGGGCCAGGCGAACTACGCGGCAGCCAAGGCGGGCATCATCGCGTTCTCCAAATCGCTGGCGCGCGAGATCGGCACGCGCGGCATCACGGTCAACGTGGTGGCGCCCGGTTTCATCGACACCGACATGACCCGCGCCCTGCCGGAAGAAACCCGCCACGCGCTGCTCGGCCAGATCGCGCTCGGCCGTCTGGGCGAGGCCGGTGACATCGCCAAGGCCGTGGGATTCCTGGCTTCGCCCGCGGCGTCCTACATCACCGGCGAGACCCTGCACGTCAATGGCGGAATGTACATGCCCTGAGGTCTGGGCAGAGAGTTGTCGCCAGCGGCTTCTTTTTAGGCGACAATTACCCTTTCGCGTCGGTCAGGGGCAGGCAGGTCCAGCCATCGCTCGCGAATCGTGGCAGCGCTGGCGCTTAGCCACTACAATGCCGCCGGTCTTGAGCCATGAGTCGGACCGGTACCGACAAACAATCACCCCTTGAGAGGTATGGGCAACATGAGCACCATCGAAGAACGCGTCAAGAAAATCGTCGTCGAGCAGTTGGGCGTGAAGGAAGATGAAGTCACGGCGAACGCGTCGTTCGTGGACGATCTGGGCGCAGACTCGCTGGATACGGTGGAGCTGGTGATGGCGCTCGAAGAAGAATTCGAGACCGAGATTCCCGACGAAGACGCCGAGAAGATCACCACCGTGCAGCAGGCCGTCGATTACATCAAGGCCCACTCCAAGGACTGATCGGTTCCGGAGGCATGTCCGTCCCGCCTGGCGCGCCGCGCGCGAGCCGGCAAGGATGGGCAGCGGTATCGAATGCTGCGCCTGAATGGCGCAGTTTTCGTTTCTGAATTTCGCAACGTCCGAACCCGTATGGTGCGTCACGCATCATTGGTGGCAGCGGGTAACGCACCGGTAACGCGCTGCACCGACCATCGGTCGGCGGCGGCTTTCCGGGAATAACGAAGGAACAAGCATGAGCAAGCGTCGAGTAGTAGTGACCGGCATGGGCATCATCTCGCCCGTCGGCAACGACATCGCCAGCGCATGGGGCAACATCCTCAAGGGCGTCAGCGGCATCGGCCCGGTGACGCATTTCGACGCCAGCGCTTATGCCACACGCATCGCCGGCCAGGTGAAAGGCTTCGAACCGACCGATTGGGTATCGCCCAAGGACGTCAAGAAGATGGATCACTTCATCCAGTACGGCGTCGCCGCCGGGACCCAGGCGCTGCGCGATTCCGGGCTGGAGATCACCGAAGCCAATGCAGCACGCATCGGCGTGGCGGTGGGCGCCGGCATCGGCGGCCTCAACACCATCGAGGACACCTCGATCGAGCTGCACGAGAAGGGCCCGCGCCGCGTGTCGCCGTTCTTCGTGCCCAGCTCCATCATCAACATGGTGTCGGGCTATCTGTCGATCATGTTCGGCCTGAAGGGCCCGAACATCGCCTGCGTCACGGCCTGCGCCACGGCCACGCACAACATCGGCCTCGCGGCGCGCATGATCCAGTACGGCGACGCCGACGTGATGGTGGCCGGCGGCTCGGAGTTCGCCACCACCGGCACCGCGATGGCGGGCTTCTGCTCGGCCAAGGCCATGTCCACCCGCAACGACGAGCCGGCCAGGGCCAGCCGCCCGTGGGACAAGGACCGCGACGGCTTCGTGTTGTCCGACGGCGCCGGCGTGCTGGTGCTGGAGGAATACGAGCAGGCCAAGGCCCGCGGCGCGCGCATCTACGCCGAGCTGATCGGCTACGGCATGAGCGGCGACGCCTACCACATCACCGCGCCGAGCGAGGGCGGCGAGGGCGCCGCGCGCTGCATGGAGGCTGCCTTGCACGATGCCGCCATCAACCCGGACCAGGTGCAGTACGTCAACGCGCATGGCACCTCCACGCCGCTGGGCGATCTGGGCGAAGTGCTGGCCGCGAAGAAGGTGTTCGGCGATCATGCCCGCAAGCTGGCGATGAGTTCCACCAAGTCGGTCACCGGCCACCTGCTCGGCGCGGCCGGCGGCGTGGAGGCGATTTTCTCCATCCTTGCGATGCGCGACCAGGTGCTGCCGCCCACGATCAACCTGGACGAACCGGGCGAAGGCTGCGACCTGGATTTCGTGCCCAACGTCGCGCGCGAGGCGAAGCTCGACGTGGTGCTGTCCAACTCGTTCGGCTTCGGCGGCACCAACGGCACGCTGGCGTTCCGTCGCGTTTGACCGACGCGAGCATGGCCTGCCATCGGCGCCGGCTTGACGGCCGGCGCGATCTGCTCGCACCAGCGGCGGCGCTCCCCGAGCGCTACCCCTGCCTGCTGCAGAGCGTCGTACACGGCAGTGCGCAATCGCGTTACGACATCCTGTTCGCATTCCCCGGCGAGCGGCTGGAACTGGCCGCCGATGGCCTGCTGCGCGCCGGCGACGGCCGCGTGCAGCCGGGCCGTTTTCTCGACGCGCTGGACCAGGCCTGGCTTGCCGACCGGCGCCCGGCTTGCGCCGACGGACTGCCGTTCCACGGCGGCTGGGTCCTGCTGCTGAGCTATGAGCTGGCCGGCGAGATCGAGCCGCGGCTGAAGTTGCCGGCAAGCCCGACGCTGCCGTTGGCGCTGGCCGTGCGCTGCCCGGCGGCGATCATCGTCGACCACCTGCACGAGTGCACCTGGCTGGTCGCCGAATCGGGCCACGAGTCGTTGCTGGATCAGCTCGAGGCCGATCTTGCGTTGCCGGCGGCATGGCCGCCGTTGCCGGCGCTCGAAAGCATCGAGGAGGATCCGCCCGGCGACTTCCTCGATGGCGTGCGGCGCATCCATGAACACCTGCGGGCCGGCGACACGTTCCAGGTGAACCTGTCGCGCGGCTGGAACGCCCGCTACGCCCAGCCTCCCGAACCGGCGTCGCTTTACGACGCCTTGCGCCACGCCAACCCGGCGCCGTTCGCCGGCCTGCTGCAGCAGCCGGGCTGGGCGGTGCTGAGCTCGTCGCCCGAACGGCTGGTGGAAGTGCGCGGCGGCGTGGCGCAGACCCGGCCGATCGCCGGCACGCGTCCGCGGCTCAGCGGCGACGACGAGCACGCGCGCATCCGCGAATTGAGCGCCCACCCGAAGGAGCGCGCCGAACACGTGATGCTGCTCGACCTGGAGCGCAACGACCTGGGCCGCGTCTGCGTGCCGGGCACGGTCGAGGTCGACGAGCTGATGGTGGTGGAGAGTTACGCCCACGTTCACCACATCGTCTCCAATGTACGCGGACGACTGCGCAGCGGCGTGACGCCGGGTGAGGTGATCGCCGCCACCTTTCCTGGCGGCACCATCACCGGTTGCCCCAAGGTGCGTTGCATGGAGATCATCGCCGCGCTGGAACGCACGCCGCGCGGCGCCTATACCGGCGCGCTCGGCTACCTGGACTGCAATGGCGAACTCGACTTGAACATCCTGATTCGCACGCTGGAGCTGAGCGGCGAGCGCGTGAGCCTGCGCGCCGGCGCCGGCATCGTCGCCGATTCGGAAGCGGCCGCCGAGCTGGACGAGACGCGCGCCAAGGCACGCGGCCTGCTGCGCGCGCTCGGGACACCGGACTGATGGCGGCGCGGCTGCTGGTCGACGGCGTGGCGGCGGATCGGGTCAGCGTGCTCGATCGCGGCTTCGGTTACGGCGACGGCCTGTTCGAAAGCATCCGCCTGATCGGCACGCGCGCGCCGCTGTGGGCACGGCACATGCAGCGCCTGGCGGCCGGTTGCGAGCGCCTGCTGATTCCCGCGCCCGACCCGGACCAGCTCTGGCGCGAAACGCAACAGGTTCGCGCGGACATGGCGCACGCCGTGGTGCGCATCACCGTGACGCGTGGCATCGGCGAACGCGGCTATGCACCGCCGGCATCGCCGCGGCCCACCCGCGTGGTGGCCGCGTTCCCGGCGCCGCCGATGGCTGACGCGGCCACCCACGGCGTGAGCATGCGGCTGTGCCGGTTGCGCCTGGCCGAGCAGCCGCGGCTGGCCGGCATCAAGCACCTGAATCGGCTGGAGCAGGTGCTGGCGCGGGCCGAATGGAACGATCCGGCGATCGCCGAGGGCATGCTGTGCGATAGCCACGGCCATGTGATTTCGGCGACCATGGCCAACCTGTTCGCCGTGATCGACGGCGAGTTGCTGACGCCAGCGGTAGACCGCTGCGGCATTGCCGGGGTCGCCCGGGCCGAGGTGCTGGACGCCGCGCCTGGTGCGCGCGTGGCCGGGATCGCGCTGGATGCGCTGGCCGGGGCCAGCGAGCTGTTCCTGAGTTCGAGCGTACGGGGCATCGTGCCGGTACAGTCACTGGAGCGGTGGACCTGGGCGCCCGGCGCGGTGGCGCGCCGGTTGCAGCAGCATTGGCGTGATCTGGGGTTTTCGATGGAGCAGGGCGGATGAGTGTTCGAGCGATGCGCGGAGGGGCGTGGCTGCGCGGGTTGTTGCTGCTGCTGGTGCTGGCACTTGCCGCGGCACTGGCGGTGGGCTGGAACGACTACCAACGTTTCAGCACGAGCGCGTTGAACGTGTCGCCGCAGCAACGCAGCATCGACATCAGCCGCGGCACCAGCTTCAAGGGCATCGTCGCCACGCTGCGGCAGCAGCGACTGACCACGGCCAGCCCGTGGTACTGGCGGCTGCTGGCCGAACGGATGCACGTGGCCGGCAAGCTGCATGCGGGGGAGTACGCACTCGCCCCCGGCATCACCCCGCGCCAGTTGCTGGCGGACATGGCGGCCGGCAGGGTGCTGCAGCGCAACTTCACCATCGTGGACGGCTGGACGTTCGGCGAGCTGCGCCGGGCGCTGGCGCAGGCCGAAGTGCTGCAGCACGACACCGCCGGGCTTGATGACGCGACGATCATGCAGCGCATTGGCGCCGGCGGCGAGGCGCCGGAAGGGCGCTTCCTGCCCGAGACCTATGCCTACGTGAAGGGCGACAGCGAACTGGACATCCTGCGTCGCGCGCATGCCGCGATGGAACGCACGCTGGCGACGCTCTGGCCCGGTCGCGCGCCCGGCCTGCCGCTGGACACGCCGTACCAGGCGCTGATCCTGGCCTCGATCGTGGAGAAGGAAACCGGGCGCGCAGACGAGCGTGCGAAAATTGCCGGAGTGTTCGTCCGGCGCCTGGAGAACCACATGTTGCTGCAGACCGACCCCAGCGTGATCTACGGCATGGGCGCGCGCTACGACGGCAATATCCGCAGGAGCGATCTCGCCGCCGACACGCCCTACAACACCTACACCCGGCCCGGCCTGCCGCCCACGCCGATCGCCTTGCCGGGGCGTCCGGCGATCGAGGCCGCCCTGCATCCCGCGGCCGGTGGCGCGCTGTATTTCGTGGCACGCGGCGACGGCAGCCACGTGTTCTCCGACACCCTGGCCGAGCACAATCGCAACGTCGACTGCTACCAGCGGAAGCGCTGCCGATGAGCCCCGCGCGCGGCAGGTTCATCAGCCTCGAAGGCGGCGAGGGCGCCGGCAAGAGCACCTTGCTGGCCGGCGTGCTGGACTGCCTGCGCCAGCGCGGGCTGTCGGTGGTGCAGGCACGCGAGCCGGGCGGCACGCCGGTGGGTGAGGCGGTACGCGCGATCGTGCTGGACCCGGCGCTGGCCCCGCTGACGGCGGAAACCGAATTGCTGCTGATGTTCGCCTCGCGCGCGCAACTGGTGCGCGAGGTGATCGAGCCGGCGCTGGCCGCCGGCCAGTGGGTGGTGTGCGACCGCTTCGCCGACGCCAGTTACGCCTACCAGGGCGGCGGGCGCGGCCAGCCCGCCGCCCGCATCGAGGAACTGGAGCGCTGGGCCTGCGACGGCGTGAAGCCCGATCTCACCTTGCTGCTCGATCTGCCGGTCGCGGCCGGGCGCGCCCGCGCCGCTGGCCGCGGCGAGGCCGACCGCATCGAATCCGAAGCGGATGCGTTCTTCGAGCGGGTGCGCGCCAGCTACCGCGCCCGCGCGGCGCAGGAACCGGGTCGCTTCCGCGTGATCGACGCCAGCCAGGCGCCCGAACAGGTGCTGCAGGAGGCCACACGCGCCCTGACCGCGTGGCTGGACGGGTCGGCGCGATGAACGCACTGCCATGGCATGAGGAACACTGGTCGCGGCTGCAGGCCCGTCGCCAGCGCGGTGCGCTGCCGCACGCCTTGCTGCTGTGTGGCGCCGCCGGCCTGGGCAAGCGCCAGTTCGCACAGCGTTTCGTGCGCGGCCTGCTGTGCACCGAGCCCGTGCACGGCGACGCCTGCGGGCATTGTCGCGGTTGCCGGCTGAGCGCGGCCGGCACGCATCCGGATCGGGTGGAACTGACCTTCGGCTTGCGCAAGGACGGCACGCCGCGCACCGAGATCGTGGTCGACCAGATCCGCGAGCTGTCCGCCCGCTTGGCCATGCGCAGCCAGCTCGGCGGCTGGCAGGTGGCCACCATCGACCCGGCCGATGCGATGAACGCCGCCGCAGCCAATGCCTTGCTGAAGACGCTGGAGGAACCGGCGGCGCAGACCATGCTGATCCTGCTGGCCGACGCGCCATGGCGGCTGCCGGCGACGATCCGCAGCCGTTGCCAGCGGATCGAGTTTCACCTGCCCGAACCGGCGCTGGCCCTGGCCTGGTTGCAGCGTGAAGGCGTGGCCGACGGCAAGGCGGCGCTGGCGGCGGCAGGCGGCAACCCGGGGCTGGCCATGCAGTGGAGCCGGCACGGCGCGCTGGAGCAGCGCACCGAGGTCCGCCGCGACCTGGCGGCGCTGGCCGGCGGCCGTGGCCAGGCGACCGAGGTGGTCAAGCGCTGGCTGGACGACGAGCCGGCGCAACGGCTTTGGTTTGCCGCGCAGGCCGCGGCCGACGAATTGCGTGCCCGCTCGCTGGGCGATCGGCCGCCGCTGGGCAGCGCGCTGGACCCGGCGGCGCTGGGCGATTGGCACGATGCCAGCAATCGCGCGCGCGAAAGTTTGCGCGGCCCCTTGCGCCCGGATCTGCTGCTGCTGGAGCTGCTGTCCCGGTGGCGCTGATGGACGGTGCCACGGATACCGACTTGCCGGGATTCTCCGCGAGCACCCGTCTGCTGGTGATCGCGCCGCATCCGGATGACGAAACCCTGGCCACCGGCGTGCTGTTGCAGCAGGCGCTGGCTGCCGGCGGCGAGGTGCGCATCCTGCTTCTTACCGCCGGCGACAACAACCCTTGGCCGCAGCGCGTGCTGGAACGCCGCTGGCACATCGGCGCGGCGGACCGGAACCGCTGGGCACGGCGTCGCGCTGCAGAACTGCAGCAGGCACTGGCTGTGCTGGGCGTGCCGTCGACGGCGCTGCAAACCCTGGGTTGGCCGGACCTCGGCGTCGCCGACCTGCTGCTGCAGGCAACCACCAAGAGCGTTGGCGCCGTCCGCGACGCGATCGATCGCTTCGCCCCCAACCTGCTCGTCGTACCGTCGCTGCACGACCGTCACCCCGACCACGGCGCGGCGCACGTGCTGGTGCGCCTGGCGCTGGCCGGCCACCCGGCGCCGCCGGCGCTGCTCGTCTACCTGGTGCATGGCGACGCGGGTGACCGGCGCGCCCTGGCGATGCCCGCCACGGCCGCCCAGCTTGCCGGCAAGCGCGCCGCCTTGCAGGCGCATCGCAGTCAAATGACGTTGAGTGGCAAGCGCCTGCGCCGACTGGCGGAACGCGACGAAACCTATTACGAACCGGACGCCCCGACGCCGGCAACTTTGCCGTGGCGTCCACCTGGCGCGTTGCGGCGCTGGCTGCATCTGGACCTGGTGAACCCGGCAATCTCGCGGCGTTGGGCCTGGCCGGACGCGCCGCTGCGACACGACGCGGACGGCACGCTGCGCCTGCAGCTGGCCGCGGCAACGCTGGCGGCGCCATGCTTCGCGCGGTTGTCGCTGGACCTGCGTTCGCCATGGATCTTCGACCATTGGGGCTGGTGCCAGATACTTGCCGACGAGCCGACCTCCACTGCTGGTATTGCGCCCCTCGATCGACCCAGCTAGGTTGCTGCGCTAAGGAGAGGAGGGTCACATGCACCTCGGGGAGCCGGACGCGATGCAGGTCGACACAGGCGCCTCGGCTGCGACCAGCGAGAGCTACTACGCAGCGTTGTCCGAGATCGGCCAGCTGCTGGTTCGCGCGGTGGAACCCCCGGAACTCTACGACGCCATCATCGAGGTGCTGCAGCGGCGCCTGGGCGCGATGCTGGTGATGATCGGCGAGGCCGACCACGCGGCCGGCTGGTTCCAGCGGGTGGCGCCGGTGGCGGTGGCCGATGACATGCAGGACATCTACCCCGAACGGACCCCGCTGTCGCTGGTGCAGCCCTCGTTCTGGCGCGGCGTGCCGCAAATCGAGCCCGATTTGCGCCACGTGCCGGGCCTGCAGCGATTGCGCGCCGCCTACGAATACCATGAGGTCGTCGCCGCGATGGCGATTCCGGTGATGGTGTTCGGCGAGGTGCGCGCCGGCCTGGTGATCCGCGCCTCCGATCCGGCGTATTTCTCGGCGCGGCTGACCGAACTGCTGCAGCAGGCCGCCGCCAGCATCGGCCTGGGGCTGGAGGCGCAGTCGCAGCGTCATCAACTGCAACGCTCGGTGCAGGAAGAGGCGCGCCAGCGCCGCGCCCTGCGCCTGCTCAGCGAGATGATCAAGGTGGTCACGCACAGCCCCGACGAGAGCGTGCTGCTGACCGGGAGCAGTGACGTGGCCTGCCGCGTGGGTGGTTACCGCTTCGCGTGGATCGGCCTGGTTGCCGACGACGTGGCCACGAGCCTGCGCCTGCAGGCCCACGCCGGCATGGAGGGCATGCTGGCGCCGGGGGAGGGCATCGCCCTGGACGAGCAGAAGCATGCCGGCGACGCCGCGGTCGAGGCCTTGCGCGGGGGTGAACCGTGCGTCCGCCAGCATGTTGCGGGCGCACCGTGCGAATGGCCGCTGCAGGGGACGACGCCCGGGGCCGGGGCGGTGCTGGCGTTGCCGCTGCGCGTGGACGGTGCCGTGGTGGGCGTGTTCGTGATTGGTGCCGACCAGGCCGATGCCTTCACGCCGGTGGAGACGCAGGTGTTCACGGAAATGGCGGTCGAACTCGGCCTGGGCATGCAGATGCAGCGGGTGCAGGCGGCACGACTGCTGGCCGAACGCGACCTGCGCTTCAACCTGCAGCACGTGCGCACCGTCCTTTCCAACCAGCATTCCGGCGTGCTGGTGACGGACGGGAACGGTCAGGTGAAATTTGCCAACGAGGCGTTCTGCGCCTTGTTCGGGCTGGCCGAAGCGCCGGGCGAACTGGAGGGCCTGTCGTCATCCGTGCTGCTCGCGCGCGTCAACCATGTCTACCGGGAGCCCGAGCGCGAACTCACCCGCATCGCGGCCATCGTGGCGCGCAACGAGGAGTTGCGCGACGAAGAGGTGCTGCTGGCCGACGGGCGCGTGCTGCTGCGCGACTTCATGCCGATCCGCATCGACGATGTGGCGCAGGGCTGCATCTGGCAACAACACGACATCACCGAACGGAAACTGCACGAGGCACGCGTCGAACGGCTGGCGTTCTACGACGTGGTCACCGACCTGCCCAACCGGCGACTCCTGTTCGATCTGCTGGAGCAGGCGCGGGTGCAGGCCGCCGCCGACGATTCGCTGCTGGCCGTGGGCATCCTGGACCTGGACCGGTTCAAGAGCGTCAACGATACCGCCGGGCACAGCGGCGGCGACCGCGTGCTGGCGGAGGCGTCCTCGCGCATCCGCGGCATGCTGCGCGACGCCGACGTGCTGGCCCGCCTCGGCGGCGACGAATTCGCGCTGCTGATCCCGGGCCTGGACAGCCGCGAGCAGCTTGGCGTGATCAGCCGCTGCATCCTGCAGGCGTTGCGGGTGCCGTTCAACCTGGCCGACGAGCAGCTCTTCCTGTCGGCCAGCATCGGCTGGACCCTGTTTCCGCTCGACGGCTCCGACGCCGAGGGGCTGGTCCGACATGCCGACATGGCGATGTACGAGGCGAAGGAGGCGGGCAAGGATCGCGGCTCGCTGTACGAGCCGGCGATGGAGCTGGAGCAGGTACGCCTGCAGGCCATGCGCGAACGGATCGCCCAGGCGCTGCAGCAGTCGCGGCTGCTGCTGCTGTTCCAGCCGATCGTCTACATCGACGGCCTGCCCGGACTCAACGGCGTCGCCGGGATGGAGGCACTGCTGCGGCTCAACGATCGCGAGGAGGAGCTGATCGCCCCGGCCAACTTCATGCACGTGCTGGACGATCCGCAACTGGCCCGGCCGATCGGCCGCTACGTGCTGGAGGAGGCGCTGCGCTGCTGCCAGGGCTGGCTGCGCGCCGGCGTGCCGGTGCCGGTGTCGGTCAACATCAGCACCCGCCACCTGCTGCACCCGGCCTTCTTCGCCGACATCGACGCCGTGCTGGAGATGTATCCGGACGTGATGGACGTCGGCTTCGGCATCGAGATCACCGAGACCGGGCCGAGCATGGACCACACACGGGCCAAGGTGGTCATCGAGGAATGCCGCCGGCGCGGCATCCGCGTGGGGCTGGACGATTTCGGCACGGGCTCGGCCTCGCTCAGCCACATCCAGCAGCTGGACATCGAGCACATCAAGCTCGACCAGAGTTTCGTGCGCGACATCCTGCACGACGACCGCAACGTGGCCATCGCCGCCGGCGTGATCACCACCGCGCGCATGCTGGCCAAGGCGGTGATCGCCGAAGGCGTGGAGACGCCGGTGCAGGGCGACCTGCTGGCCTCGCTGGGCTGCCACCAGTTGCAGGGCTTCTCGATCTCCCGGCCGATGGCCGCCGCCGCCGTGCCGGCGTGGGTCGCCGGCTGGGTGCCGCCGGCCACCTGGGGCAGCCTGGTCAGCGAGCGGCAGTCGCTGCTGGCGGGCGAACCGGCCGGCCAGTGACGTGCGGCCGTGCCGGATGCGCCGCGTCGACCTGCTAAGATCGGCGCCGTTGACCGGGAAGCAGGCCCGGCGGGGAGCATGGCATGAAACCGATGGCTGGCCGGCAAGGCATCATCTCGCTGAAGATCAAGGACGCGGCGTCGCTGTACAACGCGTACATGCCGTTCCTCAAGCACGGTGGCCTGTTCGCGCCGACGGCGCAGTCCTATGCCCTGGGTGACGAGGTGGTGCTGCTGGTGACCCTCGCCGACGAGACCGAGCGCCTGTCGGTGGTGGGCAAGGTGGTCTGGATCAGCCCGGTGGGCGCGCAAGGCAACCGCACCGCCGGCATCGGCATCCATTTCAACGAATCCAGCGACGCCGAAGCCGCGCGCAGCCGCATCGAGAACATCCTCGCCGGCACGCTCAGTTCCGAACGACCCACGCAGACCATGTGACGCGCCCGGCGCAGGCCGTGCGTTAGTTCGCAATGCCGCAGCCGTCAAGGCTTGTTGTACCTCATCGCACTGATACAATGCGCAGATTCGCAAACGCGTTTTGCGAAACATCGGGCGCCGGTGGCTTCGTTCCGCCGGCGTAGTCGGAGGCCAAGGCCACACCGACTCACCGAACCGAAGTCGTCGGACCGTGAGCGCTTGATCCAAGTTCCCATCGGTCACTGATGCGCCATAGCGGCGCGGAGGTAGATTGCATCGTGCTCGCCGAATACTGGCCTGTCCTGTTGTTCATTGCCGTTGCCACCGGCCTTGGCGTGGTGTTGCTGGTGATCGGGCTGCTCGCCGGTCCGCGCCGGCCCGAGGCGGAGAAACTCGGCCCCTACGAATGCGGCTTCGAGGCTTTCGAGGACGCGCGCATGCGCTTCGACGTGCGCTATTACCTGCTCGCGATCCTGTTCATCATCTTCGATCTGGAAATCGCCTTCCTGTTTCCGTGGGCAGTGGTGTTCAAGCAGATCGGGCTGATCGCGCTGATCGAGATGGGGCTGTTCCTGCTGCTGCTGGTGATCGGCTTTGCCTACGTGTGGAAGAAGGGAGCACTCGAATGGGAGTGATCGATTCCATCAGCCGGGTGATGCACAACCCCGAGCCGCTGAACCTGGTCGACGACATCCTGCGTCCGGCCGGCGACAACCCCGTCGTGCAACGCGGCTTCGCCACCACCAGCATCGACGCCCTGATGAACTGGGCGCGCACCGGCTCGATGTGGCCGGTAACCTTCGGCCTGGCCTGCTGCGCAGTGGAGATGATGCATGCCGGCATGGCGCGACTCGATCTCGACCGCTACGGCGTGATCTTCCGCCCCAGCCCGCGCCAGTCCGACGTGATGATCGTGGCCGGTACCCTGGTCAACAAGATGGCCCCGGCGCTGCGCAAGGTCTACGACCAGATGCCCGAGCCGAAGTGGGTCATCTCGATGGGCAGCTGCGCCAACGGCGGCGGCTACTACCACTACTCCTATTCCGTGGTGCGCGGTTGCGATCGCATCGTGCCGGTGGACATCTACGTGCCGGGCTGCCCGCCCACGGCCGAAGCATTGATCCACGGCATCCTGCAGTTGCAGAAGAAGATCCGTCGCACCAGCACCATCGCGCGTTCTTGAGGCCCGACATGTCCGATACCTCCGCGAAGTCGCTGGCTGACCAGCTCGTCGCGCGCTTTGGCGACACGCTGGAAGTCAGCGTCAAACGCAACGAGATCATTGCCGACCTGGCCGGCGCCGACCTGGTTGCGGTGGCCACGGCGCTGCGCGACGAACCGGCATTCCGCTTCAGCGAGCTGATCGACCTGTGCGGCGTCGATTACCTGGGCTACGGCCAGGTCGAGTGGAACACCACCACGGTCAGCGGCTCGGGTTTCTCGCGTGGCGTCGAAGGACAGGCGCTGGGCCGCTTCAGCTGGGCCGAACGGCCCAGCGGCGAGAGCCAGCCACGCCGTTTCGCCGCGGTGATCCAGCTGCTCTCGATCGAGCACAATCGCCGCCTGCGCCTGCGCGTGTTCTGCGAGGACGACACCCTTCCGGTGGTGCCGTCGCTGACCTCGGTGTGGCCTGGCGTGAACTGGTTCGAGCGCGAGGCGTTCGACCTGTTCGGCATCATCTTCGAGGGGCACCCGGACCTGCGCCGCATCCTTACTGACTACGGCTTCGTCGGTCATCCGTTCCGCAAGGATTTCCCGCTGATCGGCAACGTCGAGGTGCGCTACGACCCCGAGCAGAAGCGGGTGATCTACGAACCCGTGTCGATCGAGCCGCGCGTGCTGGTGCCGCGCACGATCCGTGACGACGCTGACCTGTTGCAGGCCCGGGCTGAAGCCGCCGACAAGTGGCGGGAGAACTGAGATGGCCCAGGAAATCCGCAACTACACGATGAACTTCGGCCCGCAGCACCCGGCCGCGCATGGCGTGCTGCGCCTGATCATGGAGATGGACGGCGAGACCATCGTGCGCGTCGACCCGCACGTGGGCCTGCTCCATCGCGGCACCGAGAAGCTGGCCGAGTCCAAGCCGTTCAACCAGTCGATCGGCTACATGGATCGCCTCGACTACGTGTCGATGATGTGCAACGAGCACGCCTACGTGCGCGCCATCGAGACCCTGCTGGGGATCGAGGCGCCGGAGCGCGCGCAGTACATCCGCACCATGTTCGACGAGATCACCCGCATCCTGAACCACCTGATGTGGATCGGCTCCAACGCGCTGGACCTCGGCGCGATGGCGGTGATCCTGTACGCGTTCCGCGAACGCGAGGAACTGATGGACGTCTACGAGGCGGTGTCGGGCGCGCGCATGCACGCCACGTACTATCGGCCCGGCGGCGTCTACCGCGACCTGCCGGACCAGATGTCGCAATACCGCGAATCGCCGTGGCACAAGGGCGCCGACCTCAAGCGCATCAACAGCTGGCGCGAAGGCTCGATGCTCGATTTCCTCGACGCGTTCACCGCCGACTTCCCGAGCAAGGTGGACGAGTACGAGGAACTGCTCACCACCAACCGCATCTGGAAGCAGCGCACCGTCGGCATCGGCGTGGTCAGCCCGGAGCTGGCCCAGCAGTGGGGCATGACCGGCGTGATGCTGCGCGGTTCCGGCGTGGAATGGGACCTGCGCAAGAAGCAGCCGTATGCGAAGTATGCCGAGGTGGATTTCGACATCCCGGTCGGCGTCAACGGCGACTGCTACGACCGCTACCTGTGCCGCGTGGAGGAGATGCGCCAGTCCAACCGCATCATCCGCCAGTGCGTGGAATGGCTGCGTGCCAATCCCGGCCCGGTGATCCTCAACGACTACAAGGTCGTGCCGCCCCATCGCGAGGTGATGAAGGAGAGCATGGAAGCGCTCATCCACCACTTCAAGCTGTTCAGCGAGGGCTACTGCGTGCCGGCCGGCGAAACCTATTGCGCGGTCGAGGCGCCCAAGGGCGAGTTCGGCTGCTACCTGGTCTCCGACGGCGCCAACAAACCGTTCCGCGCGCACCTGCGCGCGCCCGGCTTCGCCCACCTTTCTTCCATGGACACCGTCGTGCGCGGCCACATGCTCGCCGACGTGGTAGCCATGATCGGCACCTATGACCTGGTGTTCGGCGAGGTGGATCGATGATCCAGGGAATCGGGAATCGGGAATCGGGAATGGGCAGAGCGCATCTCGGTCGCTCGTGCCTTCATGTTTCTACCAGTCACGACTGCTGTCACGGAGTCGGAATCGTCGAGACGCGGGGTGGCCTTTGCCGATTCCCGATTCCCGATTCCCGATTCCCGGAGTTTCATCCATGAAAGCCACCGGCAATTACAACCAGGTGAAGCATGTCGACCCGTTCGTCGTGCTTTCCGAGCACACGCGCAAGCATATCGATGCGTGGGTGGCCAAGTTTCCGCCGGACCGCAAGCGCTCGGCGCTGATCCAGGCGCTGTTCGGCGCGCAGGAGCAGAACCGCGGCTTCCTCACCGACGAGCTGATCACCGCGGTGGCGAAGTACCTGGACGTGCCGCCCATCTGGGCCTATGAAGTGGCGAGCTTCTACTCGATGCTCGAGACTCGCCCGGTGGGCCGCAACAACGTGGCGATCTGCACCAACATCTCGTGCTGGCTCAACGGCGCCGAGGAACTGGTTCGCCATTGCGAACAGAAACTCGGCATCAAGCTGGGCCAGAGCACGCCCGACGGCCGCGTCTACCTGAAGGCTGAGGAGGAATGCATCGCCGCCTGCGTGTACGCCCCGGCGGCCACGGTCAACGGGCATTACCACGAGCATCTCACCACCGAAAAGCTCGACGCGATCCTGGATGGCCTGACCCTCGACGGTCCGGCCCCCCACGGCGCGGAGGGGAGTCACTGATGGCCGTCGGACCCGCACCCCAGGAACACCAGGTCGTCTACACCACCTTGCATTTCGACAAGCCGTGGGCGATGGAAAGCTACGAGCAGGTCGACGGCTACAAGGCCTGGCGCAGGATCCTCGCCGAGAAGCCCGATCCGGCGTCGCTGGTCGAGGAAATCAAGAAGAGCAGCTTGCGCGGCCGCGGCGGCGCAGGCTTTCCGACCGGGTTGAAGTGGTCCTTCATGCCCAAGGGCACGATGCAGAAGTACATCCTGTGCAACTCGGACGAATCCGAGCCGGGTACCTGCAAGGACCGCGACATCCTGCGCTACAACCCGCACGCGGTGATCGAGGGGCTGGCCATCGCCTGCTACTGCACCGGCTCCACCGTGGCCTACAACTATCTGCGCGGCGAGTTCCACCTTGAGCCGTTCGAGCACTTCGAGGCGGCGCTGAAGGAAGCCTATGCCGCCGGACTGCTCGGCAAGAACGTGCAGGGCAGCGGCATCGACGTGGACATCCATGCCGCGCTGGGTGCCGGCGCCTACATCTGCGGCGAAGAGACCGCGATGATGGAGTCGCTGGAAGGCAAGAAGGGCATGCCGCGCTTCAAGCCGCCGTTCCCGGCCAACTTCGGCCTGTACGGCAAGCCGACCACGATCAACAACACCGAAACCTACGCCTCGGTGCCGGCGATCCTGCGCAACGGCGCCGACTGGTTCCTCAACCTCGGCAAGCCGAACAACGGCGGTCCGAAGATCTTCTCGGTGTCGGGCCACGTCAATCGCCCGGGCAATTACGAGATCCGCCTCGGCACCTCGTTCAAGGACCTGCTGGAACTGGCCGGTGGCGTGCGCAACGGCCACAAGCTCAAGGCGGTGATCCCCGGCGGCTCCTCGATGAAGGTGCTGCCAGCCGAGATCATGCTCGAAAGCACCATGGACTACGACTGCCTGCAGAAGGCCGGTTCGGGCCTGGGCTCGGGCGCGGTGATCGTGATGGACGAGACCACCTGCATGGTCAAGGTCTGCCAGCGCATCTCGCGCTTCTACAAGGCCGAGTCCTGCGGCCAGTGCACGCCATGCCGCGAGGGCACCGGCTGGATGTACCGCGTGCTGACCCGCATCGTCGAAGGCAAGGGCACGCAGGACGACCTGCATCGCCTGAAGGCCATCGCCGGGCAGATCGAGGGCCATACCATCTGCGCGTTCGGCGAGGCCGCGGCGTGGCCGGTGCAGGCTTTCCTCAATCGGTTCTGGAACGAGTTCGAGTACTACGTGGAGCATGGCCATTCGATCGTCGATTCGCGCGATGAGGTCAAGGCATGACCATGCTCTCCATCCGCGCGAATCGGAAATCGGAAATAGGGAACAGGGAATCGCACCGCAACATCCGGCGGCCCTTCCCATTCCCCATTCCCCATTCCCTATTCCCTGCTCCCCAAGGAGTTGCTGCATGAGTACGCAGCCAACCAGCACCGCGCCCGATCTGGTCAACATCGAGATCGACGGCAAGCCGGTGCAGATCCGCAAGAACGCGATGATCATCGAAGCGGCCGACGCCGTCGGCATCGTGATCCCGCGCTTCTGCTATCACCGCAAGCTCCCCGTTGCGGCGAACTGCCGCATGTGCATGGTCGAGGTGGAAATGGGAGGGCGCCCGGTGCTCAAGGGGCTGCCCGCGTGCGCCACCCCGGTCACCGAAGGCATGAAGGTGCAGACCCGCTCCGAGCTTGCGCTGCGGTACCAGCGCGACGTGATGGAGTTCCTGTTGATCAACCATCCGCTGGATTGCCCGATCTGCGACCAGGGCGGCGAGTGCGAACTGCAGGACGTGGCGCTGGGCTTCGGCCGCAGCGTGTCGCGCTTCACCGAGCGCAAGCGCAGCGTGGCCGACGAGAACATCGGGCCACTGGTCGCCACCGAGATGACGCGCTGCATCCACTGCACGCGCTGCGTGCGTTTCACCAGCGAGATCGCCGGCACTTACGAGCTGGGCGGCATGGGCCGCACCGAGGACCTGGTCATCGGCACCTACATCGGCAAGACGGTGGAAACCGAACTGTCCGGCAACATCATCGACGTCTGCCCGGTCGGCGCGCTCACCGACAAGGTGTTCCAGTTCAAGGCACGCGCGTGGGAGCTGATCGCCAAGCCCTCGATCGGCGCGCATGACGCGCTGGGTTCCAACCTGTGGCTGCACACGCGCCGCGGTGAGGTGCTGCGGGTGGTGCCGCGCGACAACGAGGCGATCAACGAGTGCTGGTTGTCCGATCGCGACCGCTACAGCCACCAGGGGATGTACGCCGCCGATCGTCTGCATGCCCCGCAGGTGAAGCGCGACGGTCAGTGGCACGACACCACCTGGGAGGACGCGCTGGCGTTCGCCGGTGAGGCACTGAAGAAGGCGCCGGGCAGCGAGCTGGGCATCCTGGCGCATCCGTCGAGCTCGAACGAGGAGGGCGACCTGCTGCTGCGCCTGGCACGTGGCCTGGGCAGCGCCCATGTCGACCACCGCCTGCGCCAGCTCGATTTTGCCGATCACGCCGTGGCGGTGCCGTTCGGCACGCCGGTCGCCGAACTGGAAAAGGTGCAGGCCGCGTTGCTGGTTGGCTCGGACCTGCGCCAGGAACTGCCGCTGGTCAACCACCGGTTGCACCAGGCGACCAAGAAGGGCGCGCGCGTCTTCGTGGTTAACCCCGCGCGTTTCGATTTCAACTACAAGCTGGCGGGCGAGACGATCGTCGCTCCGCAGGCGCTGGTCGACGCCATGCTGGGGCTGGCCAAGGCGGCAGTGGAAGCCGGTGCGACGGCGCCCGCATCGCTGGCTGGCGCGCTTGACGGCGCCCGCAGCGGGCAGGGCGATGGTGAGGTGATTGCCGCGCTGAAGGCAGGCACCTCGGCGGTGATCTTGGGCGAAGCCGCCGCGACGCATCCGCAGGCCTCGTGGCTGCGCGCGATCGCACAATTCATCGGCGAAGCCACCGGTGCCGGCGTCGATGAAGTGCCGGTGGGCGCCAACGCGATCGGCCTGGGCCGCATCGGCGTGGTGCCGGGCAATGGCGGGCTCGATGCCCAGGCCATGCTGGCGCAGCCGCGCAAGGCGTACCTGCTGTACGGCGTCGAGCCGCCGCACGACTTCGCCGATGGCGCTGCGGCGCTGAAGGCGCTGCGCGGCGCGGACAAGGTCGTGGCGTTCAGCGCCTTCGGCGGCGCTGCGCTGCGCGAGGTGGCGGACGTTATCCTGCCGATTGCACTGCTGGCCGAAATCGACGCGACCCTGGTCAACGTCGACGGACTGGCGCAGGGCGTGATTGCCGGCGCCAAGGCACCGGGCGAGGCGCGACCGGGCTGGAAGGTCCTGCGTGCGCTCGGCGGGGCGATGCAGCTGGCCGGTTTCGAGTTCGACGACATCGCCGGTTTGCGCGACGGCATCAGTGAGCGTCCCGCGGCGCCGCGCGACGGCTTGTCGACGCGTCCGGCGGCTGCCGGGCTCACCCGGCTGGCCACCTGGCCGATCTACCGTGTCGATGCGGTGCTGCGCCGGGCCACCGCGCTCAATGCGCACCCGCTCAACCGCGCACCGGCTATCCGTCTCAACGCGGCCGAGGCCGGACGGCAAGGCCTGGCCGCCGGCGCGCAGGCGCGCATCGGCGACATGCAGTTGCCGGTGCTGGTCGACGCGGCCGTGCCCGACGGCGCCGTGTGGATCGAGGCAGCCCACGACCTTACCGCCACGCTGCCGCCGCACGGCGCAGCCATCACCTTGAGCAAGGCATAGGCATCATGGCTGATCAACTCATCAACCAGGTCATGTGGCCGCTGATCTACATCCTGTGCATCGTGCTGCCGCTGGTGATCGCGGTGGCGATGTTCGTGTACTGGGAGCGCAAGGTCATCGGCTGGATGCACGTGCGCCTGGGGCCGAACAAGATCGGCCCCGGCGGCGTGCTGCAGGCGTTTGCCGACGTGGTGAAGCTGCTGATCAAGGAGGTGATCCTGCCGACCAAGGCCAACCGCGTCCTGTACTACCTGGCACCGCTGATCGCGATGATTCCCGCGCTGGCGGCCTGGGCGGTGGTTCCGTTCAGCGACAAGATGGTGTTGTCAAACGCCAACGCAGGCATCCTCTACCTGCTGGCGATGACCTCGCTTGGCGTCTACGGCATCATCATCGCCGGCTGGGCCTCCAACTCGCGCTACGCGCTGTTGGGCGCCATGCGTTCGGCGGCCCAGGTGATCTCGTATGAGTTGGCCATGGGCCTGTGCCTGGTCTGCGTGATGGTGCTGGCCGGCAGCCTGAACCTCAGCGAAATCGTCAATGCGCAGGCCGGCGGCAAGGGTCTGTTCGACTGGTTCTGGCTGCCGTTGCTGCCAATCTTCGTGATCTATTTCGTCTCCGGCGTGGCCGAGACCAACCGCCTGCCGTTCGACATGGCCGAAGGCGAGTCGGAGATCGTCGCCGGCTTCCACGTGGAGTATTCCGGTTCGGCCTTCGCACTGTTCTTCCTGGCCGAATACGCCAACATGATCCTGATCAGCTTCCTGGCGGCGATCTTCTTCCTCGGCGGTTGGCTCAGCCCGTTGCAGGGCTGGATCTCCGCCGACGCACCCGGCTGGATCAGCTGGCTGGGCGCCGGCAGCTTCATCTGGCTGTTCATCAAGGCGTTCGTGATGTCGTTCTTCTTCCTGTGGATCCGCGCCACGTTCCCGCGCTACCGCTACGACCAGATCATGCGCCTGGGCTGGAAGGTCTTCATCCCCATTGCCATCGCCTGGGTGTTCGTCGCCGGTCTGCTGAAGTACTACGACCTGGTCAGCATCGGGGTGGGAGCGTAAGCCATGAACGCGATAACCCGTTACCTCAAGAGTCTGATGCTTACCGAGCTGGTTGCCGGCATGGGCGTGACGATCCGCTACATGTTCAAGCCCAAGTACACCATGCGCTACCCGATGGAGCACATTCCGAAGTCGAACCGGTTCCGCGGCCTGCATGCACTGCGTCGCTACGCGAACGGCGAGGAGCGTTGCATCGCCTGCAAGCTGTGCGAGGCGGTCTGCCCGGCGCTGGCGATCACCATCGACTCGGCGCCGCGCGAATCCGACGGCCAACGGCGCACCACGCGCTACGAGATCGATCTGTTCAAGTGCATCTACTGCGGTTTTTGCGAAGAGAGCTGCCCGGTCGACTCGATCGTCGAGACCTCGATCCACGAGTATCACTTCGAACATCGCGGCGAGAACGTGGTGACCAAGCAGCAGTTGCTCGCCATTGGCGATCGCTTCGAGCAGCAGATTGCCGCGGACCGTGCCCAAGATGCGCCGTACCGCTGAGGCCTTCCGATGAATCCCCAAACGCTGCTAATCATCTGCTTCTACGCCTTCAGCTTCGTCACCGTGGCGGCTGCGCTTTCGGTGATCACGCTGAAGAACACCGTGCATGCCGTACTGGCGCTGGTGCTCACCTTCTTCAGCGCGGCCTGCCTGTGGATGCTGCTGGATGCCGAGTTCCTGGCGCTGGCGCTGGTGGTGGTCTACGTCGGCGCGGTGATGGTGCTGTTCCTGTTCGTGGTGATGATGCTCGACATCGACCTGGAGAAGATGCACGAGGGCTTCGTGAAGTTCCTGCCGGTCGGCATCATCGTCGCCGTCGTGATGTTGGCCGAGATGCTCGGCCTGATCGGCGTGCGGGCGATGCAAGCGCACAGCCTGGGTGCGGACCCGGCCGCGGTGGCCGGCATGTCCAATACGGAATGGCTGGGCCAGTCGCTCTACACAAAGTTCCTGCTGCCGTTCGAAGTGGCTGCGCTGGTGCTCACCGTGGGGTTGGTGGCAGCGGTGGCGCTTACCCTGCGCGAACGTCGCGACGCGCGTTATGAATCCGCCAGCCGGCAAGTCAGGGTCAACCCGCGCGACCGCGTGCGCATCGTCAAGATGGATGCCGTTCGGCAACCGCCGGCCGCCGCCGACGAAGGCACCGCAGGAGAATCCAAGCCATGATCTCGCTCGCACACTACATCGTGCTCGGCACCGTGCTGTTCTGCATCGCCGTGGCCGGGCTGTTCATCAACCGCAAGAACGTGATCGTGCTGCTGATGTCGATCGAGTTGATGCTGCTTGCGGTCAACATGAATTTTGTCGCGTTCTCCCGCTTCCTGGGCGATGTGTCGGGGCAGGTGTTCGTGTTTTTCATCCTCACTGTGGCCGCGGCGGAAGCTGCCGTGGGCCTGGCGATCCTGGTCTTGCTGTTCCGTACGCGCAACACGATCAACATTGCCGACATCAACAGCATGAAGGGCTGAACCCATGGGTCTTTCCACGAGCGTCCTGTTGACCATCGCACTGGCGCCGCTGCTTGGTGCGCTGGTGGCTGGTTTCGTCAGCCCGTTCCTCGGCCGCGCGGGTCGCGCGGTTGCCCACACCGTCACCATCGCGTGCATGATCGTGTCGGTGGCGCTGTCCTTCCAGGTGCTGTACCAACTCACGGTGGGTGGCGCGGACAACTACAACCAGAACATCTACACCTGGTTCCAGGTCGGGCAGGTCAACGCCAGCATCGGCTTCATGGTCGACCGGCTCACCGCGATGATGCTGGTGGTGGTGGGATTCGTCTCGCTGGTGGTGCACCTGTACACCATCGGCTACATGCGCGATGACCCGGGCTACACGCGCTTCTTCAGCTACATCTCGCTGTTCACCTTTTCGATGTTCATGCTGGTCATGAGCAACAACTTCCTGCAGCTGTTCTTCGGCTGGGAGGCGGTGGGCCTGGTGTCGTACCTGCTGATCGGCTTCTGGTACAAGCGGCCGACCGCGATCTACGCCAACTTCAAGGCCTTCATGGTCAATCGCGTGGGCGACTTCGGCTTCCTGCTGGGCATTGCGGCGGTGCTGACCTTCCTGCACACGCTGGATTACGCCAGTGCGTTCAGCGCGGCACCGGGCCTGGCCGGCCAGGCCCTGCAGATCACTGCCAACACGCAGTGGGATGCGGCGACCGTGATCTGCATCCTGCTGTTCGTCGGTGCGATGGGCAAGTCGGCACAGGTGCCGCTGCATGTGTGGCTGCCCGATTCGATGGAGGGCCCGACCCCGATCTCGGCGCTGATCCACGCCGCCACGATGGTTACCGCCGGCATCTTCATGGTGGCGCGCATGTCGCCGCTGTTCGAGCTGTCGTCGACGGCGCTGAGCTTCGTGCTGGTGATCGGTGCGACCACCGCGCTGTTCACCGGCCTGATCGGCATCGTGCAGAACGACATCAAGCGGGTGATCGCGTACTCCACGCTGTCGCAGCTGGGCTACATGACGGTGGCGCTGGGTGTGTCGATGTACTCCGGCGCGGTGTTCCACCTGATGACCCACGCGTTCTTCAAGGCGCTGCTGTTCCTCGGCGCCGGCTCGGTGATCATCGCGATGCACCACGAGCAGGATATGCGCTACATGGGCGGTCTGCGCAAATACATGCCGATCACCTGGATCACCATGTGGATCGGCTCGTTCGCGCTGGTGGCGGTGCCGTTCACCTCGGGCTTCTATTCCAAGGACGCGATCATCGAGGCGGTGGGCCTGTCGCATCGCTGGGGCGCGAACTATGCCTACTTCTGCGTGATGGCCGGCGTGCTGGTCACGGGCCTGTACACGTTCCGCCAGATGTACCTGACGTTCCACGGCAAGGAGCGCTTTACCGTCGTTGCCGCCCATGGCGACGATCACGAGCTGGCCTCCAGCGATGTGGTCTACGACGTGCACGTCTCGGCCGACTCGCATGAGGATGAGCACCACAGCGGCGGCCAACCCGGCGTGCTGCATCATCCGCCCAAGGAGTCGCCGTGGGTGGTCACGGTGCCGTTGATCCTGCTGGCGATCCCGTCGCTGCTTATCGGGTACGTCACCGTGGGGCCGATGCTGTTCGGCAACTGGTTCGGCAGTGCGATCCACGTGGACGCGGCCAACGACGTGCTGGCCGAGCTCGGCCGGGAGTTTCACGGCGCGGCGGCGATGGCATTGCACGGATTCACCCAGCTGCCGTTCCTGCTGGTCGTGGTGGCCTTCGTGATCTGCACCTACATCTACCTGTTCAACCCGGCCATGGCCGATCGCATCAAGTCCGCGCTCAAGCCGCTGTGGATGGTGCTCGACCGCAAGTACTGGGCGGATGAAGTGCAGTACGCGCTGTTCGCCAGCGGCGGGCAGAGGATGGGGCGGCTGTTCTGGAAGTTCAGCGATGCCGGCGCGATCGACGGCGTGGCGGTGAACGGGTCGGTGCGGCTGGTCCATCGTGTCGCGGCGCTGATGCGGCGGCTCCAGGCTGGCTACCTCTACCACTACGCGTTCGCCATGATCATCGGCGTGATCGTGCTGCTTGGCGGCTATCGACTGTTCGGCAACTAGGGGAAGCAGGCTCCATGTTCAATCATCTTCTCAGTCTGCTGATCTGGCTGCCCATCGTCGGCGCGGTGCCGGTGCTGATGGCCGGTTCGGCCCGGCCGATGCTGGCGCGCTGGCTTGCGCTGCTGTTTGCCATCGCCACCTTCGTGATCAGCCTGTGGCTGCTGCGCTACGACCCCGACGGGGCAGTGATGCAACTGCAGGAAACCCATGTGTGGATCGCCACCTGGGGCGTGCATTTCACCCTGGCGGTGGATGGCATCGCGGTCGCGCTGATCCTGATGACGACCTTCGTCGGCATCCTGGTCATCGCTGGCGCGTGGAGGGTCATCCAGGACAAGCCGCACCAGTACATGGCCTGCATGCTGTTGCTGGAGGGCCTGCTGATCGGCGTGTTCTGCGCTACCGACGCGCTGGTGTTCTACGCCTTCTTCGAGGCGGTGCTGATCCCGATGTACATCCTGATCGGCATCTGGGGTGGTCCGCGGCGCGTGTACGCGACGCTGAAGCTTTTCATCTACACGTTCACCGGTTCGGTGTTCATGCTGATCGCGCTGCTGTACCTGTACCAGAAGGCGCACACGTTCGACCTGGCGACGCTGGCCGCCTTGCCGCTGACGATGAAGGAGCAGACCTGGCTGTTCTTCGGGTTCCTGTTCGCCTTCGCGATCAAGGTGCCGATGGTGCCAGTGCACACATGGTTGCCCGACGCCCACGTCGAGGCGCCAACGGGTGGTTCGGTGTGGCTGGCTGCCGTGATGCTGAAGATCGGCACCTACGGCATGGTGCGCTTCATCCTGCCGATCACGCCCGATGCCGGCGCGCACTTCGCGTGGATCGTCATCGTGCTCAGCCTGGTCGCCATCGTCTACATCGGCTACGTCGCGCTGGTGCAGGAAGACATGAAGAAGCTGGTGGCCTATTCGTCCGTCGCGCACATGGGCTTCGTCACGCTGGGCATCTTCATTGCGTTCATGCTGGTGCGTGAAGGCGGCAACACCGAGACGGCCAGCCTGGGCATGCAGGGCGCGATGGTGCAGATGATCTCGCACGGCTTCGTCTCCGGCGCCATGTTCACCTGCATCGGCGTGATGTACGACCGCACCCACACGCGCCAGATCAAGGATTACGGCGGCGTCATCAACATGATGCCGTGGTTCGGCTTCTTCTACGTGCTGTTTGCGATGGCAAACTGCGGCTTGCCGGGCACCAGCGGTTTCGTCGGCGAGTTCATGGTGATCCTGGCCAGTTTCAGCGCCAGCCCGTGGATCGCGTTGTTTGCCACGTTCACCCTGATCATCGGCGCCGGCTACACCTTGTGGCTGGTCAAGCGCGTGCTGTGGGGGCCGGTGACCACCGAGCACGTCAGGCACATGACGCCGATGACCGCGCGGGAAACCTGGGTGCTGATCGGCTTTGCCGTTGCGGTCCTGGCCATCGGTGTGTGGCCGCAACCGCTGATCCACCTGATGGACAGTTCGGTGGCGCACCTGGTGCAGCAACTTGCCGTCCACAAGATCTGAGCAGAAGCGAACATGCCCACTCTCTATGACATCCTGACCCTGCTGCCGGAGCTTTACCTGGTGGCGGCGGTGTGCCTGATCCTGCTGCTGGACGCGTTCATGAAGCCGGCGCAGCGGCCACAGCTGCACTGGATCTCCATCGTCGTGCTGCTGGTGGCGATCTACCTGGTGGTCGCCGGCCAGCCCGAGCAGACCGCGACGGCGTTCAACGGCATGTTCGTGCGCGACGACGTGGCGGAGATCCTCAAGGTCTTCGCGCTGGGCCTCACCGTCGTGGTATTCGTGTACGCGCGGCCCTACCTGATCGACCGCAAGTTGCTGGGCGGCGAGTTCTACGCGTTGATGATCTTCGCAGTGCTCGGCGTGATGGTGATGGTATCGGCCGGCAACCTGGTGACGATCTACCTCGGCCTGGCGCTGCTGTCGCTGTCGTCCTACGCGCTGGTCGCGCTGAACCGCGATGCCCTGTTGCCACCGGAGGCGGCGATCAAGTATTTCGTGCTGAGCGCGCTTGCCGGCGGCATGCTGCTGTACGGCATGTCGATGGTCTACGGCGCTTCCGGCATGGGCGGTACGCCGACGCTGGATCTGGTGCAATTGCATGACGTGACGACCTACACCACGGCACCGAAGCTGCTGCTGCTCGGGTTGATCTTCATGCTGGTCGGCATCGGATTCGAGCTGGGCGTCGCGCCGTTCCACATGTGGCTGCCGGATGTCTACCACGGCGCGCCGACGCCGATGACCACCTTCATCAGTGCCGTGTCCAAGCTGGCGGCCTTCGGCTTGGCCTGGCGCCTGCTCGAGGTTGGCATGGGCGACCTCAGTCGATACTGGCAGCCGATGCTGGCCGTCCTGGCGACCGCATCGCTGGTGCTCGGCAACCTGGTCGCCATCGTGCAGACCAACTTCAAGCGCATGATGGCGTACTCGACCATTTCGCACATGGGCTACGTGTTGCTGGGCCTTTCGGCGGCAACTCCGGAAGGCTACTCCGCCGCGCTGTTCTACGTGATCTGCTATGCGCTGATGAGCACGGCGGCGTTCGGCGTGATGCTGGCGCTTGCCCGCGCCGGATTCGAGTGCGAGGAGATCAGCGATTTCAAGGGCCTGAACCAGAAGGCGCCGTGGATGGCGTTCCTGATGTTGCTGGCGATGTTTTCGCTGGCCGGCGTGCCGCCGCTGTTCGGCTTCTGGGCCAAGGTGCTGGTGCTGGAGGCAGCCATTCACGCCGACATGCTGTGGCTGGCCATCGTCGGTATCGTTGCGGCCTTCATCGGGCTCTACTACTACCTGTACGTCATCAAGGTGATGTACTTCGATGCGCCGGAGGAAGGCGCTGTGGTGGAGGTCAAGGCCGACACCTCGCTGCGCGTGGTGCTGTCGCTGAACGCACTGGCCCTGCTCGCGCTCGGCCTGTACTGGGGGCCCTTGCTGGCCTGGTGCCAGCGCGCGTTCGGCGTCTGACCCCGCCGGTGGGGGCGATTGTCCGGCTGGCGTGCTGATCTTTGTGCTTGCAAGAAACTCGCCATCCCGGTAGAATTCGTGGACTCTGATGCGGGGTGGAGCAGTCTGGCAGCTCGTCGGGCTCATAACCCGAAGGTCGCAGGTTCGAATCCTGCCCCCGCTACCAGATCTTTCTTGATGCAAGAAAGCCTCCTCGTGAGGCTTTTTTGTTGGCCGCAAGGAGTGCGGCGCGGCGCGATGGCGCTGGGCAAGAAGCGCGACGCGAGGACGATCATCGGCGAGTTAGGGAAATGGGCCGTTGGAGCCCATTTTTTGTTTCCGCGACGAGTTCAGGTGAGTTGATGGATACCCAGGCCCTGACACTGCGATTCAGCGAGGTACTGGCCGATCTCGGCCTGGAATGCCTTGGCGTGGAGTTCACTCCATCGCAAGGGCAGAGTACCCTGCGCGTTTACCTTGATTTGCCCGAGACGGATGGCGCGGAGCGCCGCGAGGTCGGTATCGAGGATTGCGAGAAGGCGAGCCGCGAGTTGTCGGCGCTGCTCGACGTGGAGGACCCGATTCCCGGCCATTACGTGCTGGAAGTCTCCTCGCCGGGCATCGACCGGCCGTTGTTCACCGCGGCGCAGTTCAGCAAGGCCGTGGGGCAGGAAGTGAAAGTGCTGCTGAAGGCGCCGCTGGATGGTCGTCGTCGCCTGCGCGGCAAGCTGGCCGTGGTGGAAGGCGACCGCATTTCGCTCGAAGCGGAAGGCCGCACCTTCGATTTTGCGCACCACCAGGTCGAAAGTGCGCGTGTGGTGCCGGACTGGGTCGCGCTCGGTTATGCGCCCCAGCCCAAGCCTGGTGGCAAGCGGAAATAATCAGTGCGGCCATCCATGGCCGCGTTCCAAGGTTTTGCGCTCCGGGATGAGCGCAACAATTCAACCATCGGCATCCGAACGGGATGCTTACGGAGTTGCAGCAATGAGCAAAGAACTTTTGCTGGTCGTCGACGCGGTCGCCAACGAAAAAGGCGTGTCGGAAGACGTGATCTTCGACGCGATGGAGGCTGCGTTGGCCTCGGCCGCCAAGAAACGCTATCCGGACGAAGAGCCGGATATCCGCGTGTCGATCGACCACGCTACCGGCGAATACGAAACGTTCCGCCGCTGGGAGATCATCGCCGACGACGGCGAGATGGAATCCCCGGCATACCAGCTGCGCCTGATGGACGCGCTGGACGAGCGCGCCGACGCCCAGGTCGGCGAGTACATCGAGGAGCAGGTCGAGAACGCCGAGTTCGGCCGCATCGCCGCACAGGCCGCCAAGCAGGTGATCGTGCAACGCGTGCGCGAGGCCGAGCGCCAGCAGGTGGTGGACGCCTTTGCCGATCGCGTCGGCGAACTGGTCACCGGCATCGTCAAGCGCGTCGAGCGCGGCAACATCTATCTCGACCTGGGCAGCAACGCCGAGGCCTTCATCCCGCGCGACAAGACCATTCCGCGCGAGTCGGCACGCGTGGGCGACCGCGTGCGCGGCTACCTGTACGAGGTGAAATCCGAGGTTCGCGGCCCGCAGCTGTTCGTGTCGCGCGCTGCACCGGAGTTCATGATCGAGCTGTTCAAGCTGGAAGTGCCGGAAGTCGGCCAGGGCCTGGTCGAGATCAAGGGCTGTGCCCGCGATCCGGGCGACCGCGCCAAGATCGCCGTGCTCGCCCACGACAGCCGCACCGATCCGATCGGCGCGTGCATCGGCATGCGCGGTTCGCGCGTGCAGGCGGTGTCCAACGACCTCAACGGCGAGCGCGTCGACATCATCCTGTGGCACGAGAATCCGGCCCAGTTCGTCATCAACGCGATGGCGCCGGCCGAGGTGCAGTCGATCATCATGGATGAAGAGAAGCACTCGATGGACATCGCGGTGGCCGAGGACAAGCTGTCCCAGGCGATCGGCCGTGGCGGCCAGAACGTGCGTCTGGCCAGCAAGCTGACCGGCTGGCAGCTCAACGTGATGACGCAGGACCAGGTCACCGCCAAGAGCGAGGCCGAGCAGGAAGCGGCGCGCACCCTGTTCATGGACAAGCTTGAGGTCGACCAGGAGATTGCAGTCATCCTGGTGCAGGAGGGTTTTTCCAGCGTCGAGGAAATCGCCTACGTGCCCAGCGCCGAACTGCTGGCCGTGGAAGGTTTCGACGAGGACATCGTCGAAGAGTTGCGTGCACGCGCACGTGACGCCCTGCTGACCGAGGCGCTGGCTGTGGAGGAGGGCGTCGACGAGCACCAGCCCAGCGAGGAACTGCTTGCCCTGGAAGGCATGGACGAGGAGACCGCTTATGCGCTGGCCGCACGCGGAGTCAGTACGGTCGACGACCTGGCTGATCTGGCGGTGGACGACCTCATCGACATCGAGGGTATGGATGAGGAACGCGCCGCGGCGCTGATCATGGCGGCCCGTGCGCCGATGATCGCGCGGCTGGAGCAGGGTGGCTGAGCGCGGGCACGGCGGCACCCCGGACGGGTGCGCCGGGAAGAACCCCGGGGTTCTTCACCAGGGATGGAAAGGGCGGCGATCATCATGCCGCACGAAATGACAAGCGCGGGAACGGCGGAGCAGAGAACAGAATGTCGGACGTCACGATCAAACAACTCGCCCAGGTACTGGGCATGCCGGTCGACAAGCTGCTGACGCAGCTTGGCGAAGCGGGCATGAAATTCTCCGACCAGGAGCAGGTCATCAGCAGCACCGAGAAGGTGAAACTGCTGGGATTCCTGCGCCGAACCCACGGCAAGGGCGAAGCCACCGCCGAAGTCGCGGACGCGGCACCGCGCCAGATCACCTTGCGACGACGCACGGTGGGCGAACTGAAGGTGGCTGGCTCCGGCGGGCGTGGCGCCGCCGGCCCCGCCAAGACCGTGAACGTGGAAGTGCGTGCCCGGCGTACCTACGTCAAGCGCAGCGTGATCGCGGAAGAGGCCAGCGCCGAGCCCGAGCGCGAGGAGGCCGTGCGCAAGCTGCAGGAATCGCGGCAGCAGCGCGAGCGTGAGGAGCGCGAGCGGCTGGATTCCGAGCAGCGTCGCGAGCAGGATGCGCGCCAGCGCGAGCTCGACGAACAGCAGCGCCAGGAAGAAGCACGTCGCGCCGAGGCCTCCGCCGCGGCACATGACGCGGCAGATGTCGTGGCGCCCGCGCCCGAAGCGCCTGCTGACCAAACGGTCGCGGCCAGCGAGGCGGGTAACGACGAATCGGGCGTGCAGCGCATCGATCAGCGCGAGCTGGGCATGATCCTTCCGCGCATCCATGAACCGCGCAAGCGCGAAAAGCTGGTCAAGCCTGCCGCCGCGCCGGCCCCGGCACCCGCGCCGGCGCCTGCTCCGGCCACGGCCGATGCAGCGCGAGGCAAGGCGCGGCATGGCCGCGAGCGCAACGAGGACGTCGGCAACAAGCATGAGCGCGAGGGCAGCAAACGCTTCGCCGGTGGCCAGATGCACCTCAGCGAAGCCGATCGCGCACGCCGCTCGTCCAGCAGCAAGCGCGGCAAGGGTGCGCGCAGCGGTGGCCGCGACCTGCTGGCCCGCGGCAGCGGCGTGTCCGGCGGAACGCACGGGTTCTCCCGCCCCACCGCGCCGGTGGTGCGCGAGGTGGTGGTGAGCGATACCAACGTGGTGGCCGATCTCGCCCAGAAGATGGCGGTGAAGGGCTCCGAGGTGGTGAAGGCGCTGTTCAAGATGGGCGTGATGGCGACGATCAACCAGACCGTCGACCACGACACCGCCGTGCTGGTGGTCGAGGAACTCGGCCACACGCCGGTGGCGGACACCCAGAACAACGCCGAGGAGACGCTGGCGGCGCATACCCAGAACATCGAACTGGAAGGCGAGAAGGTTCCGCGGCCGCCGGTGGTGACGATCATGGGCCACGTCGACCACGGCAAGACCTCGCTGCTCGACTACATCCGGCGCACCAAGGTGGCCTCCGGCGAAGCCGGCGGCATCACCCAACACATCGGCGCCTACCACGTGAAGACCTCGCGCGGCGCGATCACCTTCCTCGATACCCCGGGCCACGCGGCGTTCACCTCGATGCGCGCCCGCGGTGCGCAGTCGACCGACATCGTGATCCTGGTGGTGGCCGCCGACGACGGCGTCAAGCCGCAGACGATCGAGGCCATCAAGCATGCCCGTGCGGCCGACGTGCCGATCATCGTGGCCATCAACAAGATGGACAAGGACGGCGCCAACCCCGACAACGTCAAGCAGGGCCTGGTCGCGCAGGAAGTGGTGCCGGAGGACTGGGGCGGCGACGTGCAGTTCGTGCCGGTATCGGCCAAGACCGGCATGGGCGTCGAGGAGCTGCTCGATGCGATCTCGATCCAGGCCGAGGTGATGGAGCTCAGGGCGGTGGCCGATGGCCGCGCCTCCGGCGTGGTGATCGAGTCCAGTCTGGATCGCGGTCGTGGTCCGGTGGCAACGGTGCTGGTGCAGCAGGGCACCCTGCGCAAGGGCGACTTCGTGGTCTGCGGCGTCGAATACGGCCGCATGCGCGCGCTGATCAACCAGTCCGGCAAGCAGGTGGACGAGGCCGGCCCGTCGATTCCAGTGCAGGTACTCGGTCTGTCCGGCGTGCCCGAGACCGGCGACGACTTCGTTTGCGTCGAGGACGAGCGGCTGGCCCGCGAAGTGGCGCAGGAGCGCGAACTCAAGCGGCGCGAGACGCGGATGGTCAGCAAGAGCAACCGGCTCGAGGACATCATCGCCAAGATGGGCCAGGGCGACGAGCAGCAGACGCTCAACATCCTGGTCAAGGGCGACGTGCAGGGTTCGGTGGAGGCCTTGCGCGAATCGCTGACCCAGATCGGCAACGAGCGCGTGCGGGTCAACGTGGTGTCCTCCGGCGTGGGCGGCATCAACGAATCCGACGCCACGCTCGCGGCCGCCTCCAAGGCGCTGGTAATCGGCTTCAACGTCCGCGCCGACGCCTCGGCGCGCAAGGTGATCGAGACCAACGGCCTGGACGTGCGCTACTTCTCGATCATCTACGACGTGATCGACCAGGTCACCCAGGCGGCGACCGGCCTGCTGGGCATGGAGGTGCGCGAGGACATCATCGGCATCGCCGAGGTGCGCGACGTGTTCCGCAGCTCCAAGTTCGGCGCGGTGGCCGGCTGCATGGTCACCGAGGGCCACGTCAAGCGCAGCAAGCCCATTCGCGTGTTGCGCGACAACGTGGTGGTGTTCGAGGGCGAGCTGGAATCGCTGCGCCGCTTCAAGGACCTCGTCGACGAAGTCCGCAGCGGCATGGAGTGCGGCATCGCGGTGAAGCAGTACAACGACGTCAAGGTCGGCGACCAGATCGAGTGCTTCGAGCGTACCGAGGTCGCTCGCACGCTGTAAGCGCCGACGGCGCTCGCAGCGTACGAGCGGGGAATAGGGAATGGGGAATCGGGAATAGTCAGAGCGGCTGCCCCGACTCCCCCGGCCTCCATGCTCCCGTGGCGCGCCTTTGCCTTTCCGATTCCCTATTCTCGATTCCCTATTCCCGGCTCTTCAACCATGCCTTCCCGCGACTTCAAACGTACTGACCGCATCGGAGCCGAGCTGCGCCGCGAGCTTGGGCTGCTGGTGCATGCCGCCGTGCGCGACCACGGGCTGCCGTCGGTGAGCGTTTCCGATGTCGAGATCACCCGTGACCTGGACTGGGCCACGGTGTGGGTCACTGCGCTGGTGCCGGAGCAGGGGCTGCCGGCCGTGAAGGCGCTCAACCAGATGGGGCACGAGATTCGCCGTGCGCTGGCGCACAGCGGCATGCGCATGCGGCGCGTGCCCGAACTGAAGTTCAAGTACGACGATTCGGTCGACAAGGGCCAACGGATCGATCGCCTGCTGCGCGAACAGGCGGATGCACCCAAGCCGGATGATGACGCCGGCGCGGCCTGAGTCGGGCGGCACGGCTTCGGTTCGAATGAGCAAACCACCCCGCATCCAGTATCGCGACCTGCACGGGATCGTGTTGCTCGACAAGCCGGTCGGCTTGAGCTCGAACCAGGCATTGCAAGGCGTTCGCCGGCTGTTGCGCGCGGCCAAGGGCGGCCATGCCGGGGCGCTCGACCCGCTGGCCAGCGGTCTGCTGCCGCTGTGTTTCGGCGAGGCCACCAAGCTGGCCGGCACGCTGCTCGGCGCCAGCAAGGGCTATGTAGCTGAATGCCGGCTTGGCATCAGCACCGACACCGGCGACCGCGAGGGCGAGGTGACCGCACGCCAGCCGGTGCCTCGACTCGACCCCGCACTGATCGAAGCCGCGCTGGCGCCGCTGCGGGGAGCGATCCGGCAGGTGCCGCCGATGTATTCGGCGCTCAAGCAGGACGGCGAAAGGCTGTACGTGAAGGCGCGCCGCGGCGAGTCGGTGGAGCGGCCGGCGCGCGACGTGGTCGTGCATCGGCTGGAGCTGCTCTCGCGCGACGGCGATACCTTGCAGTTGCTGGTGGAATGCGGCTCGGGGACCTACGTCCGCTCGCTGGCGACGGATCTGGGCGCGGCCCTGGGCTGTGGCGCACACCTGACCGCGCTGCGACGCACCTGGGTGGACCCCTTCCGCCATCCGCGCATGGTCACCATGGCCGAACTCGAACAGGCGGCGGAGCAGGGCGACGAGGCGTTGTTGCGGCATCTGCTGCCGGTGGCCGAGGGGCTGCGCGACCTGCCGTGGGTTCACCTCGACGAGGCGCAGGCGATGGCCATTTCGCGCGGCCAGTCGATTCAGCTTGACCCATCGGTATCCGCCGGTCGCTGCGCAGCATTCGCGCCTGATGGTGCCCTGGTTGCCGTGCTCGAACTGGATGACCTGCACCACAGCCGCATCCTGCGCGGCTTCAACCTGCCGCCAGCGGACGGATTTGCCTGAAAAACGGCCTGCGCACTTGTTGTAACACCACCGGCATCAGTAGAATAGACAAGTTATTTCAAAGCTTTCACTCAACCCAAGGCGAAGCTTGCGCTTGCGTCATCCCGCGATGATGCAAGCGCAAGCTTCGCATCGCCTTTCAAGGAAACGTACGACCATGTCCCTTACCGCAGAACAGACCAGCAAGATCATTGCTGATTTCGGCCGCGTGCCGAACGATACGGGCTCGACCGAAGTCCAGGTGGCCTTGCTGTCCGCCCGCATCGACCATCTCACCGGTCACTTCAAGGATCACATCCAGGACCACCACTCGCGTCGTGGCCTGCTCAAGCTCGTCAACCAGCGCAAGCGCCTGCTCAGCTATCTGAAGGATCGCGATCTTGCGCGCTACCAGACCCTGATCGAGCGCCTCGGCCTGCGCCGGTAACGCTGAGCGCCGTTCGCGGACGCGAGGATCAAGCAGCGCCCGTGCGCGGGCGCCTTTCCCAATTCAGATCAGGAAACAGTCACGTGGCAAAAGTAACCAAGTCATTCCAGTACGGTAATCACGAAGTCACGCTGGAGACGGGCGAAATTGCCCGCCAAGCCTCCGGTGCGGTCATGGCCAGCATGGGCGGCACCGTGGTGCTGGTCACCGCCGTCGCGGCGGCCAAGCAGAAGGAAGGCCAGGATTTCTTCCCGCTCACCGTTGATTACGTCGAGAAGTTCTACTCCGCCGGCCGCATTCCCGGCGGTTTTTTCAAGCGCGAAGGCCGTCCGACCGAGAAGGAGACGCTGACCTCGCGCCTGATCGATCGCCCGGTGCGTCCGCTGTTCCCGGATGACTTCAAGAACGAAGTGCAGGTCATCGCGCAGGTCGTCTCGCTGAATCCCGAAGTGGACGGCGACATCGTCGCGCTGCTCGGCGCGTCCGCCGCGCTGAGCCTCGCCGGCATCCCGTTCAAGGGCCCGATCGGCGCCGCCCGCGTCGGTTACGCCAACGGCAAGTACCTGCTGAACCCCTCGCAGACCGAACTGAAGACCTCCGACCTCGATCTGGTCGTCGCCGGTACCGCCGGTGCCGTGCTGATGGTGGAGTCCGAAGCCAAGCTGCTGTCCGAGGACGTGATGCTCGGCGCCGTGATGTTCGGCCACCAGCAGATGCAGACCGCGATCCGTGCGATCGCCGAGCTGGCCACCGAGGCCGGCAAGCCGTCGTGGGACTGGCAGGCGCCGGCGCGCAACGAGTCGCTGGCCGCCGCCGTCAAGGGCGCGGTCGGCGACCAGCTGGCCACCGCCTTCCAGGTGCGCGACAAGCTGGAGCGTCGCGACGCGATCACCGCGATCAAGTCCGACGTGCTGGCCGATCTCAAGGCACAGGCCGAGGAGAACGGCTGGGCCGCGGCTGCGATGGCCAAGGAATTCGAGGAACTCGAATACCACACCATGCGCGACAGCGTGCTGAAGACCAAGGTGCGCATCGACGGTCGCCAGCTGGACGACGTGCGTGCGATCACCGCCCGTGTCGGCGTGCTGCCGCGTACGCACGGTTCGGCACTGTTCACCCGCGGCGAAACCCAGGCGCTGGTCGTCATCACGCTGGGCACCACGCGCGACGCGCAGATCATCGACGCCCCCGGCGGCGAGTCGAAGGACCCGTTCCTGTTCCACTACAACTTCCCCCCGTTCTCGGTGGGTGAAGCCGGCCGCTTCGGCGCGCCCAAGCGCCGCGAGATCGGCCACGGTCGCCTCGCCAAGCGCGGCGTGCAGGCGGTCAAGCCGAGCATCGAGGAGTTCCCGTACGTGGTGCGCGTGGTCTCGGAGATCACCGAGTCCAACGGTTCCTCGTCGATGGCCTCGGTGTGCGGCTCCTCGCTGGCGATGATGGATGCCGGCGTGCCGTTGAAGGCGCCGGTGGCCGGCATCGCGATGGGCCTGGTCAAGGAGGGCAACGACTTCGTCGTGCTGTCCGACATCCTGGGCGACGAGGATCACCTCGGCGACATGGACTTCAAGGTGGCCGGCAGTGCCGACGGCATCTCCGCGCTGCAGATGGACATCAAGATCGACGGCATCACCGAAGAGATCATGAAGGTGGCGCTGGAGCAGGCCAAGCGCGGTCGTCTGCACATCCTCGGCGAGATGGGCAAGGCGATCAGCACCGCGCGCTCCGAGATGAGCGAGTTCGCCCCACGCCTGATCACTATCAAGATCCACCCGGACAAGATCCGCGAAGTGATTGGCAAGGGCGGCGCCACCATCCGTTCCATCACTGAGGAGACCGGCACCACGATCGACATCAACGACGACGGCACCATCATCATCGGCTCGGTCAATCGCGAGGCGGGCGAAGCGGCGAAGAAGCGCATCGAGCAGATCACCTCCGATGTCGAGCCGGGGCGCGTCTACGAAGGCAAGGTCGCCAAGCTGATGGACTTTGGTGCGTTCGTGACGATCATGCCGGGCAAGGACGGCCTGGTGCACGTGTCGCAGATCTCCGACGAGCGCGTCGAGAAGGTGTCCGACAAGCTGAAGGAAGGCGACATCGTCAAGGTCAAGGTGCTGGAAGTGGACAAGCAGGGCCGCATCCGCCTGTCGATGAAGGCCGTGACCGAGGAAGAGCGCGCCAGCGTCTGAACCCCGCGGTGAGATGTTTCCGCAAGGCCCGGCCGATGCCGGGCCTTGCGCGTTTCGGGGCCGGTGATTTTGTGCAACACGCTTTTGCTAGGATGGATCCATCTTGCACGAGGACGCACCGATGGCCGATCCGGCGAACGATTTCATCAAGGACTACCAGGCGCTGGCGCAGCAATCCTGGGACGCCTGGACGCGCCAGTTCCAGCCACCGCCCGCCGCCAATCCGTTCGCACCGCCACCGGCACCGGCCGCCGGCAACGATGCACTGGAGCGCACGCTGGCCGGGTTGAAGGGGTATTTCGACTGGATGCAGGCGGCCGCCAGCGGCGGGGCGGCCCAGCCGGCCACGGACTGGCGCCAGCAGTTGCAGCAGATGTTCGGCGGTGCCAGCCAGCCCTTCACGCAGGCGTTCGGCGGCATCGACAGTGCCGGCGCCGAAGGTTTTGCGCGGCAATGGCAGTCATGGCTGCAGGCGGCCCGCCACAGCGGTTTCGCCGACCTGCCGGGAACGCAGGGGCCGACCCCGGCGTTCGGCCTGAACCGCGAGCAGCAGATGCAACAACAGGCGCTGGCCACGGCCTTGATGGCCTCGATGCAGGCCACCACCCAGTATCAGGAACTGATCCAGCGCGCCAACATGCAGGGCATGCAGCGCCTGCAGGGCAAACTGGCCGAACCGGGACGTCAGGTCGATTCGCTGAAGGTGCTGTACGACCTGTGGGTGGATGCCTCCGAAGAGGCCTATGCCGAGATCGCGCTGTCCGACGAGTTCCGCGACGTTTACGGCGAGATGGTCGACACGCAAATGCGCGTGCGCCAGCTGCAGCAGCAGCAGACCGAGCAACTGTGCCAGCAGCTCGGTGTGCCGACGCGCAGCGAAGTATCCAGCCTCGGCGAGCGGCTGCAGGCCCTGCGCCGCGAGTTTCGAGCCAGCCGAGGCAGTGGGGGCGCCGATCATGGCGACGAGATCATGGCGCTGCGCCGCGAAGTGGCTGCGTTGAAACGCCAGCTGGGCGGCGCCGCGGCAGCGACGTCCGCGCCGAAGAAAGCCGTGGCCAGGAAGGCACCGAAGGTCGTGCGCAAGCCGGTGGCTGCGTCCAAATCCAGCGCCAGCCCGCGCAAGCGCAAGTAGGGAAAGCCGTCATGCAAACGCCTATCCACATCGATCCGGTCCAGGCTCTTGCCGACATCGCCACCTTCCAGCGCAAGCTGGCCGCCGGCATGGGCAACCTGCGCCACATGCGCGAACCCGAGTACGCGAACACTCCGCGGGAACTGGTCTACAGCGAGGACAAGCTGAAAGTCTGGCACTTCACCGGCCATGGCAAGACGACGGCGAAAACGCCGCTGCTGATCGTCTACGCACTGGTCAACACGGTATGGATGACCGACCTGCAGGCCGATCGATCGATGGTGCGCAACCTGCTGGAGCAGGGCGAGGACGTCTACCTGATCGACTGGGGTTATCCCGACGGTGCCGATCGCTGGCTGACCCTGGACGACTACATCAACGGTTATCTCGATCGCTGCGTCGATGCCGTGCGTGCGCGCCACGGCCTGGACGCGATCAACCTGCTCGGCATCTGCCAGGGCGGCGCGTTCTCGTTGTGCTACACCGCACTGCACCCGGACAAGGTGAAGAACCTGATCACCATGGTGACGCCGGTGGATTTCCACACGCCGGACAACATGCTGTCGCACTGGTGCCGCCGCATGGACGTGGACCTGTTCGTCGACACCATGGGCAACATCCCCGCCGGACTGATGAACTACGTCTACCTCACGCTGAAACCGCTGCGGCTGAACCAGCAGAAATACATCGGCATGGTCGACATTCTCGATAACCCGGCCGAGCTGGAGAACTTCCTGCGCATGGAGCGCTGGATCTTCGATTCGCCCGACCAGGCCGGCGAGGCGTTCCGCCAGTTCATCAAGGATTTCTACCAGGGCAACAAGCTGGTCAAGGGCACGCTGGAGATCGGCGGCAAGAGCGTGGATCCGGGGCTGATCACCCAGCCGGTGCTGAACATCTTCGCCGAGCAGGATCATCTGGTGCCGCCGGATGCCTCGCGCGCGCTGGGCAAGCATGTCGGCACCACCGACTACACCCAGCTAGCGTTCAAGGGCGGCCACATCGGCATCTACGTGTCCGGCCGCGCGCAGCGCGAGGTGCCGCCGGCGATCCACCAGTGGCTGCACCAGCGCGACTGATGCGTCGTCGCCTGCCGTGCGCAAGGCGTGCGCGGCAGGCGATAATCGCTGGATGACCATCACCGCCGAAACCCACGATTCCATCCGCGCCGTGCAATGGCAGGGCGACCATCTGCGCCTGCTCGACCAGCGCCTGCTGCCCGGCGAGGAGCGCTGGATCGAATGCCGCGATGCCGCACAGGTGACGCAGGCGATCCGCGACCTGGCCGTGCGCGGCGCACCGGCGATCGGCATCGCTGCGGCCTGGGGCGTGGCGATGGCGGCGCAGCAGGGCGTGCCGCTGGAATCAGTCCTGGCGCAGTTACGCACAGCCCGGCCCACGGCAGTGAACCTGATGTGGGCGCTGGACCGGATGAAGAAGCGCATCGCCGCCGGCGCTGATGCCGCCGCGTTGTTGCACGAGGCACAGGCCATCCAGGACGAGGACCTGGCCGCCAATCGCCGCATGGGCGAATTGGGCGCGGCATTGATCGCGCCGGGCTCGGGCGTGCTGACCCATTGCAACACCGGCTCGTTGGCCACCGCCGGTTACGGCACCGCGCTCGGCGTGATCCGTGCGGGCGTCGCCGCAAACCGGATCGTCCGCGTCTATGCCGGCGAAACGCGTCCGTGGCAGCAGGGAGCGCGGCTGACCATGTGGGAACTGGTGCGCGAGGGCATCCCCGCGCAGCTGATCGCCGACTCCGCCGCCGCGCACCTGATGAAGTCCGGTGCGGTGCAGTGGGTGATCGTCGGTGCTGATCGCATCGCGGCCAACGGCGATACCGCGAACAAGATCGGCACCTACCAGCTGGCGATCAGCGCGAGGTACCACGGCGTCAAGTTCATGGTGGTGGCGCCGTCCTCGACGGTGGATATGGCGACCGCCAACGGCGAGGAGATCGAGATCGAACTGCGTGATCCGGCCGAGCTTCTCTCCAGCGGGGGCAGGCGCGTGGTAGTGGAGGGCGCGCAGGCATGGAACCCGGTCTTCGACGTCGCTCCGGCCGAGCTGATCGACGCGATCGTCACCGAGCGCGGCGTGATCGAGCGGCCGGACCCGCTGTCGATGCAGGCACTGTTCGGCCATTGATTTCCCGGGCTCCGATATTGCCGCACGCCGCTGTCGCGGCGCCTGCCGAGGGCTTGCGTGCCCCGCATGCTGCTCAATTCTTGAGCACATTTCCAACGCTCTTGTGCCGGCGCCGTGTCGACGCTGCAAGTTATTGATTTCAAAAGCTTAAAACCTGTCGTTTTGCAGCCGTCCGTGCTACAATTCACAGGTTGATTTCGGGTCGCTCGCGCATGCGCTTGAGACGCGGCGCCAGCGTCCTTTTTTTGTCTCCAGGGAAGCCACTCAATGGCAGAAACCGCCAAAGAAATCATTCGCGTCAACATCGAAGACGAGATGCGGCAGAGCTACCTCGATTACGCGATGAGCGTGATCATCGGCCGCGCGCTTCCCGATGTACGCGATGGACTCAAGCCGGTGCATCGTCGCGTACTGTTTGCGATGAACGAACTCGGCAACGTGTGGAACAAGCCGTACAAGAAGTCGGCCCGCGTGGTCGGCGACGTCATCGGCAAATACCATCCGCACGGCGACCAGTCGGTGTATGACGCGATCGTGCGCCTGGCGCAGCCGTTCTCGCTGCGCTACATGCTGGTCGACGGCCAGGGCAACTTCGGCTCGGTCGACGGCGACAGCGCCGCCGCCATGCGTTACACCGAGGTGCGCATGTCGCGGCTCAGCCACGAGCTGCTGGCCGACATCGACAAGGAGACCGTCGACTTCGGCCCGAACTACGACGAGAGCGAGCACGAGCCGCTGGTGCTGCCCACGCGCGTGCCGAACCTGCTGGTGAACGGCTCGGCCGGCATCGCGGTCGGCATGGCCACCAACATTCCGCCGCACAACCTCAACGAGGTGGTCGCGGCGACGATCGCGCTGATCGACGAGCCCGCGCTGTCGATCGACGAGCTGATGCACTACATCCCGGGCCCGGATTTCCCGACCCACGGCATCATCAACGGCTCGTCCGGCATCATCGAGGCGTACCGCACCGGTCGTGGCCGCATCCTGGTGCGCGCGAAGGCAGAAATCGAGACCGAGCCGAACGGCCGCGAGACGATCATCGTCCACGAACTGCCGTACCAGGTGAACAAGGCGCGGCTGATCGAGAAGATCGCCGAGCTGGTCAAGGAGAAGAAGCTCGAAGGCATCAGCGAGCTGCGCGACGAATCCGACAAGGACGGCATGCGCATCGTCATCGAGATCCGCAAGGACGCGATGGGCGACGTGGTGCTGAACAACCTGTTCCAGCAGACCCAGTTGCAGGTCACCTTCGGCATCAACATGGTGGCGCTGCTAGATGGCCAGCCGAAGCTGCTGAACCTCAAGGACATCCTCGAGGCGTTCATCCGCCACCGGCGCGAGGTGGTCACCCGACGCACCATCTTCGAACTGCGCAAGGCCCGCGCCCGCGCACATATCCTCGAAGGCCTCACCGTCGCGCTGGCCAACATCGACGAGATGATCGAGCTGATCAAGACCTCGGCGTCGCCGGCCGAGGCGCGCGAGCGCATGCTGGCGCGCAAGTGGCAGCCGGGCATGGTCGGTGCGTTGCTGTCGGCGGCCGGCGCCGGTGCTTCACGGCCGGAGGACATGGACCCGCGCGACGGCCTCAAGCCCGACGGCTACCAGCTGTCCGAGGTGCAGGCGCAGGAAATCCTGGCGATGCGCCTGCACCGGCTCACCGGCCTGGAGCAGGAGAAGCTGTCCGACGAGTACCGCGAGATCCTGGAGACGATTCGTGGCCTGATCGAGATCCTGGAGAACCCGGACCGCCTGCTGCAGGTGATCCGCGAGGAGCTGGAAGCGATTCAGGCCGAGTTCGGCGATGCGCGTCGCACCGAGATCCAGCATTCGCAGGAAGACCTCAACGTCCTCGACCTGATCGCCCCGGAAGACATGGTGGTCACGCTGTCGCACACCGGCTACGTCAAGCGCCAGCCGGCCAGCATCTACCGCTCGCAGCGGCGCGGCGGCAAGGGCCGTTCGGCGTCCGCGTTGAAGGACGAGGATGTCGTCGAGCAGTTGTGGGTGGTCAACACGCACGACACCCTGCTCACCTTCACCAGCACCGGTCGCGTCTACTGGCTCAAGGTCTACCAGATTCCCGAGGCCGGCCCCGGTGCGCGCGGCAAGCCGATCATCAACCTGCTGCCGCTGGGCGAGGGCGAGAAGGTGCAGGCGGTGCTGCCGATCCGCGAGTATGCGGAAGATCGCTTCGTGTTCTTTGCCACCAAACACGGCACGGTGAAGAAAACCCCGCTGACCGAATTTGCCTTCCAACTGCAGAAGGGCAAGCTGGCGATCAAGCTGCATGACGATGACGCGCTGGTCAACGTGGAGCTGACCGACGGCGACAGCGACATCCTGCTGTTCGCCTCCAACGGCAAGGTCAACCGTTTCGACGAGAACACCGTGCGCTCGATGGGCCGCACCGCCGCCGGCGTGCGCGGCATGAAGCTGGTCGGCGGCGCCGAGGTGGTGTCGCTGATCGTGGCAGCGGAAGGCGACATCCTCACCGCCACCGCACGCGGCTACGGCAAGCGTACCGAACTGGCCGAGTTCACCAAGAAGGGGCGCGGCACGCAGGGCGTCATCGGCATCCAGTGCTCCGAACGCAACGGCCCGCTGGTCGGCGCGGTGCAGGTCACCGAGGCGCACGAGCTGATGCTGATCTCCGACCAGGGCACCCTGGTGCGCACACGCGTGGCGGAAGTGTCGCGGCTGGGCCGCAATACCCAGGGCGTCACCCTGATCAAGCTGCCGGCCGACGAAACGCTGGTCAGCGTGATGCGGCTGGACGCGGAAGAGGGCAACGGCGACGAGGCTGTCGTCGAGTCCGGCGATGCGCCGGTCGGCGAAGCGGGCGAGGGCGTCACGGGAGACGCTTCCGCGGACGAGTGATCGAGACGCGGTGAAATGAAAAGGCCCCGGCAATGCCGGGGCCTTTTTGCATCCGCAGCATGCCGCGTCGGTCAGCGGTGATCGAGCGTGACACCGGTCAGCAGGCCACGAGCCAGCATGCTGCATTGACGCCGGAACACCAGGAGCTGCCACTGGCGTCCACCAACCTGGCGCCACAACACCGCCGAACGCACCGCGGCGAGCAGGTTGGCGCGCACTTTCTCGACCACGGCCGGTTGCTGCAGCTGCTGCGGGTTGCCGCTGACCATCACGCGCGGCCGCAAGGTGGACAGCGTGGACGCATACAGTTCGGCGAGACGACCGCTGACCTGGCTCGAATCCTGTCCGAAATGCTCGACCTGGCGCTGCGCAGCCAAGATGCCCTGCTGCAGTTTCTCCAGCAGCTCGGGGCGTCCGGCAAGGCTGCGCTCCAGCCGCATCACGGTGACTACCATGCGGGTGACCGACATGTCGCGATCGCTCTCGTCGAGCTGGGCGACGAGGTTGCGCAGGCCGAGCCGCACGCCCGAGACGCCGCCGTATACGGCTACCACCGAGGGCGCGTCGATGCGGAAGATGCTGGCCGCACCGGCCTGCATGGCGGTCTCGTCGCAGCGCCCGTCGTTGGCCAGTTGCTGGGCCAGCGAGCAGGCCTGGAACAACCCGGCCAGGGCGAGCACGCGTTCCTCGTTCATGCCTAGGGTTTCAAACACGGATTTGCGATTCCTTGAGATGCGCTGTGGTGGTGGGGGCGAAGGCGGGCAGCAAGCCGCCGTAGGCGGCGTCGGTCGCCATGATCACCGCGCCGCCGAGACAGACTTCGCCAGCGTAGAAAACGATGGATTGCCCCGGCGTGACGGCGCGCTGCGGCACGTCGAAGGTGACGGCAAGACCGGCCGCGCCGACGCTGACCGAACAGGCCTGGTCGGCCTGGCGGTAGCGCGTGCGCGCGGTGCAACGAAACTCGACGCCCGGCGGCTCGCCGGCTATCCAGTGTGGCGCCTCGGTGTGCAATCGCCGCGACAGCAGCCAGTGGTTCTCGCCGCCCTGGGCAACGATCAGCACGTTGGCCGCCACGCCCTTGCCCACCACGAACCAGGGCTCGCCGCTGGCGCCATGCCGGCCGCCGATGCCCAGCCCGTTGCGCTGGCCCAGGGTGTAATACATCACGCCTTGGTGCTCGCCGATCAACCGGCCGTCGGGCGTGCGCATCTCGCCCGGGCGCGCGGGGATGTACTGCGCCAGGAAGCTGCGAAAGTCGCGCTCGCCGATGAAGCAGATGCCGGTGGAATCCTTCTTCGCGTGGGTCGGCAGCGCCGCCTCGCGGGCCAGTTCGCGCACGCGCGGTTTCTCGATCCCGCCCAGCGGAAACAGCGTGGCGGCCAGCTGCTGCTGGCCCAGCGCGTGCAGGAAGTAACTCTGGTCCTTGGCTGCGTCCGTCGCCCGCAGCAGCCGGTGGCGCCCGTCCACGCAATCGACGCGGGCGTAATGGCCGGTGGCGATCTTTTCCGCGCCGAGCGCGCGCGCCTCGTCGAGGAAGGTCTTGAACTTGATCTCGCGGTTGCACAGCACGTCTGGGTTGGGCGTGCGGCCGGCGCGGTATTCGGCGAGGAAGTGCTCGAACACGCCGTCCCAGTATTCGGCCGCGAAATTGCGCGCGTGGAACGGGATGCCCAGACGGCCGCAGACCGCCACCGCGTCCTTGCGATCCGCGTCGCTGGTGCACGGGCCGTCGCGGTCGTCCTCTTCCCAGTTCTGCATGAACAGGCCTTCGACCTCGTGGCCCTGCCGTTGCAGCAACAGGGCCGCCACCGACGAATCGACACCGCCGGAGACGCCCAGCATCACCTTCATCCGAGCGACCCTCCCGCTACCCAGCTCAGGCTGGACAGCGGCAGTCGCTGGCCGGCCAGCCAGGCGTCGATGCTGGCCAGCACCAGCGGGCTGCGCAGGCGGGCACCGAGGTTGGCGATTTCGTCGCGGGTCATCCACAAGGCGCGGCGGATGCCGGTGTCCAGCGGACGGTCCGCGTCGTGTTCAAGCACGCGGGCGGCGAAACTGAAGCGGATCACCGCCTCGCCGTGCTCGCTGCTGCGCCATTGCTGCACGCCGATCAGGTGCTGCAGCTCCACCGTCCAGCCGGTTTCCTCCAGCGTCTCGCGCACGGCTGCGGCGGCCAGCGTCTCGTCGTCCTCCAGGTGCCCGGCCGGCTGGTTGCAGACCAGTCGGCCAGCGACCTCTTCCTCCACCATCAGATAGCGCCCGGCGTCGGCCACCACGCACGCCACGGTGACGTGCGGGCGCCAGATCTCGGGGGAGTGCGTGGGGTCGGCCATGAAAATGCAGGGGTGGAAAAGCGCTTATTGTGCCACCACTTGCAGTGAACGCCGACGCGCCGGGCGCGATCGGCGGCGGCGTATACTCCAACCGAAAGCGATTGCCTCCCACGACACCATGGCCAACGAACACGAAAACGAGCAAGACAGCGGCCGCGGCCTGGCGCTGGAAACCGCCAAGCCGGAGGTGGCGCGACCGCCACTGTTCCAGGTGCTGCTGCTGAACGACGATTTCACGCCGATGGATTTCGTGGTGGAGGTGTTGCGCGGCTTCTTCGGCCTGGACCAGGAGCAGGCGGTACAGATCATGCTGCACGTGCATACCCGCGGACGCGGGGTGTGCGGCGTGTTCACGCGGGAAGTGGCAGAAACCAAGGTCACCCACGTCAACGAATATTCACGCTCGCACCAGCACCCGTTGTTGTGCACTATGGAAAAGCTCTGAACGCCCCCATTTCGTGCTCATCGCGGCGCTGAAGGCCGCCCAACAAGCTAGCGGAGACGATCCGAATGTTCAGCAAGGATCTGGAAGTCACCATCGGCCACTGCTACAAGCAGGCCCGCGAACAGCGCCATGAATTCATGACGGTGGAGCACCTGCTGCTGGCGTTGACCGAGAACCAGTCGGCGCTCGGTGCCCTGCGTGCCTGCGGCGTCGACCTGCCACGCCTAGCCGGCGAGCTGACCCGCATCATCGGCGAGACGGTGCCGGTACTGCCGCCGGGCGACGAGCGCGACACGCAGCCCACGCTGGGGTTCCAGCGGGTGCTGCAGCGCGCCGTCTACCACGTGCAGTCGTCCGGTCGAAAGGAGGTCACCGGCGCCAACGTGCTGGTGGCGATCTTCGGCGAGAAGGATTCCCATGCGGTGTTCTTCATGCACCAGCAGGAGATCACCCGGCTCGACGTGGTCAACTACATCTCCCACGGCATCGCCAAGATCGGCGACGAGCCGGCCGCCGGCGTGTCCGGCGGCGAGCGCGAGGGCGAGGAGGGTGGCGAGCCCAAGGGCAACCCGCTGCACGAGTTCGCCAGCAACCTCAACGAACTGGCGCTGGAAGGCAAGATCGACCCGCTGATCGGGCGCGCCGACGAGATCGAGCGCACCATCCAGGTGCTCTGCCGCCGGCGCAAGAACAACCCGTTGTATGTCGGCGAGGCCGGCGTGGGCAAGACCGCGCTGGCCGAAGGCCTGGCCAAGCGCATCGTCGACGGCGAAGTGCCCGAGGTGCTGGAGAGCGCCACCATCTGGGCGCTGGACCTGGGCGCGCTGGTAGCCGGCACCAAGTACCGCGGCGATTTCGAGAAGCGCCTCAAGAGCGTGATCGCGCAACTCAAGAAGCAGCCGGGCGCGATCCTGTTCATCGACGAGATCCACACCATCATCGGTGCCGGTTCGGCGTCGGGCGGCACCATGGACGCGTCGAACCTGATCAAGCCGATGCTGGCTTCGGGCGAGCTGCGCTGCATCGGCTCGACCACGTTCCAGGAATACCGCGGCGTGTTCGAGAAGGACCGTGCGCTGGCGCGTCGCTTCCAGAAGATCGACGTGGTCGAACCGACCGTGGCCGACAGCGTGGAGATCCTCAAGGGCCTGCGTTCGCGCTTCGAGGAGCATCACCACGTCGCCTACACCAACGATGCCCTGAAGGCGGCCGTCGACCTGTCGGTGAAGCACATCCCCGACCGGCTGCTGCCGGACAAGGCGATCGACGTGATCGACGAGGCCGGCGCGCGCCAGCGACTGCTGCCGGAAGACAAGCGCACCGGCACCGTGGACGTCGGCGAAGTCGAATACATCGTGGCCAAGATGGCGCGGATTCCCGAGAAGCAGGTCTCCGCTTCCGATCGCGACGTGCTGCGCAACCTCGAGCGCAACCTCAAGATGGTGGTGTTCGGGCAGGACCCGGCGATCGAGGCGCTGGCCGCGTCGATCAAGATGGCCCGCTCGGGCCTGGCTGATCCGTCCAAGCCGATCGGCTGTTTCCTGCTGGCCGGCCCGACCGGCGTCGGCAAGACCGAGGTGACCAAGCAGCTGGCGATGCAGCTCGGCATCGAGATGATCCGCTTCGACATGTCCGAGTACATGGAAAGCCACTCGGTGTCGCGCCTGGTCGGCGCGCCTCCGGGCTACGTCGGCTTCGACCAGGGCGGCCTGCTCACCGAGGCGGTGACCAAGCATCCGCACGCGGTGCTGCTGCTGGACGAGATCGAGAAGGCGCACCCGGACGTGTTCAACATCCTGCTGCAGGTGATGGACCGCGGCGTGCTCACCGACACCAACGGCCGCGAGGCGAACTTCAAGAACGTGGTGGTGGTGATGACGACCAACGCGGGCGCGGCGATCGCGGCGCGGCGCAGCATGGGCTTCGTCGAGCAGAAGCACGAGGCCGACGCGATGGAAGTGATCCGCCGCATCTTCACGCCGGAGTTCCGCAACCGGCTGGACGCGATCATCCAGTTCGCCGCACTCGACTTCGAGCACATCCTGCGCGTGGTCGACAAGTTCCTGATCGAGCTGGAAAGCCAGCTGACCGAGAAGAAGGTGAGCCTGGACGTGGGCGCCGATGCCCGTCGCTGGCTGGCCGAGCACGGCTTCGACCCGCAGATGGGCGCGCGGCCGATGGCGCGGGTGATCCAGGAGAAGGTCAAGCGCGCACTGGCCGACGAGCTGCTGTTCGGCAAGCTGGTCGACGGCGGCGTGGTCAAGCTGAGCGTGGTCGATGGCGAGCTGAAGGTGGAGTGCAAGGCCGCCGCCAAGCTGCCCGCCATCGTTGAGTAACTGCCCGCTGAGGGCTGGCTCCACAACGCAAAAGCGGCGCCATGCGCCGCTTTTGCCGTATGGATACGTCGATCCCGCCGGGCCGCCTACTTCATGCGGTAGGTGATGCGCCCCTTGCTCAGGTCGTACGGGGTCATCTCGATCTTGACCTTGTCGCCGGTGAGGATGCGGATGTAGTGCTTGCGCATGCGCCCGGAGATGTGCGCGATCACCACGTGACCGTTCTCCAGTTGCACGCGGAACATGGTGTTGGGCAGGGTCTCCTGGACCGTCCCTTCCATTTCGATGACGTCGTCTTTGGCCATATGTCCCGGGCTTCATGCGCGGCCGAGGTGGCTGCGTAAGCCGTCGATTATGCCACGAATGGCGGCGTGGTTAAAGAATCATCAAGACCGTTGCAGGCTCAGGCAAACAGCTCCTCCAGCTTGCGTCGGATCTCCTGTTCGACCGTGCCTGCCAACGGCGTCAGCAGCATGCCCAGCCGCGCCTGCACGTCGATGGCGTCGTGCTGCACGGCGATGGAACCGGTGACACCCGGGCGCGAGAAACCCAAAGTGTTGCCCTGCCAGTCGCCGGCCAGGCCGAACTTCTCGTGCATGCGCGCGGCCACCTGCTCGACGCGGGCGCGGGCCTCGGCGATCGGCAATTGGTGGGCGCGACGAATGTGGATGTTCGGCATGGCATGCGTCCGGCAAAGCGCTCATCTTACTGCCATGCGGGCGCATGGTAGAGTCTCGCGACTGATCGATCTGGCACGCCATGCGCATCGAATTTCCCAATGCCGCCCGCGAGGATTTTCACTGGACGCAGGCGCGGCTGTGCATCGGCAGCGATGCCGCCAACGACCTTGTGCTGGCCGCCGATCAGGCAGCCGCGCGGCACGTGCGCATCGAGCAGGACCGCCGCGGCTGGGTGCTGCAGGTGATGCCCTCGGCCGACCGCATCTACGTCAACGCCCGGCCGGTGCGCGAGCGCGCGCTGGTGCGGGCGGGCGACGTGGTCAGCATCGGTGACTGCCGCATGCTGCTGCGCGACGACGACGACCCGGCCCTGCGCACACCACGCCAGGTTCCGGCGCAGGAGCGATGCATCGTGGCGCTGCGCGCGGTGGCCGGGCCGCTGTCCGGGCGGCTGCTGCCGGTACAGGACGGGCTCGAGTTCGGCCCTGCCGGCCGTTGCCTGCCGGGTCTGCCGGCGGGGGAGGCGGTGGGTCTGCGCATCCGCTGGCAAGACGGCCGGCTGATGCTGGAATCGACCCTGTCTTCGTCGCGGCACCCGCTGCGGGTGAACGGTGTCGTGACGTCCTGCGTGGCGCTGCGGGATGGCGACCAGATCGGCGTGGCGATGCACCGCTTCGTGCTCGAGGCTCCCGGCATGGAGCCCGAACCGGAACCGGCCGAGCCCGCGCCGCGGGCGGCGGCCCTGCCCGAGGCGGCGGCCGGGCCTTCCGGCGAGGTGTGGTGGCTGATCGCCACCGCTGCCGCGCTGGCGCTGGCCATCGCCCTGGTGTTGCTGGTGCGCTTCTGAGCACCGGTTGACGAAAGCATGTTGCGCCGCGGCATAATGCGGAACACCCTTTCGACGCCGCAGGAAAATCCGTGAGCAGAGTCTGGAACTTCAGCGCCGGTCCCGCCGCGCTTCCGCTGGCCGTGCTCGAGCGCGCCCGCGACGAGCTGACCGACTGGCAGGGCAGCGGCGCGTCGGTGATGGAGCAGTCCCATCGCGGCAAGCGCTTCATTGCCATGGCCGCGCAGGCCGAAGCGGACCTGCGCACGCTGGTGGACATCCCGGCAAGCCATGCCGTGCTGTTTCTGCAGGGCGGCGCGACGCAGCAGTTCGCCCAGATCCCGATGAACCTGGCGGGCGAGGGCGAAAGCGCCGACTACATCGACAGCGGCCACTGGAGCGCCAAGGCGATCAGCGAGGCGGCGCCGTACGTGCGGGTCAACGTGGCAGCCAGCGCAAAGACCGGCGGCTACCGGCAGCTGCCGTCGCGCGACAGCTGGCAGCTCGACCCGCGCGCCGCCTACGTGCACTACACGCCGAACGAAACCATCCATGGCGTCGAGTTCCACGACGTGCCCGAGGTGGGCGAAGTGCCGCTGGTCGCCGACATGTCCTCCAACATTCTGTCCGCGCCGCTGGACGTGCGCCGGTTCGGCCTGGTCTATGCCGGCGCACAGAAGAACATCGGCCCGTCCGGGCTGGTGCTGCTAATCGTCCGCCGTGACCTACTGCAACGCGCGGGCCGGCCGATGGCGCGAATCTTCCGCTATGCCGACCATGCCGCGGCCGATTCGATGCTGAACACCCCCAACACCTGGGGCTGGTATCTCGCCGGACTCACTTTCCAGTGGCTGCTGGCGCAGGGCGGGCTGGCCGCGATGGGCGCCGCCAATCGCGCCAAGGCCGATCTGCTGTACGCCAGCATCGACGGCTCCGGCGGCTACTACCGCAATCCGGTGGAGACGGCCGCGCGCTCGCGCATGAACGTGCCGTTCACCCTGCACGACAGCGCCCTGGACGCGCTGTTCCTGCAGGAGTCCGAGGCCGCCGGGCTGCTGGCCCTGAAGGGGCACAAGGCGGTGGGCGGGATGCGCGCATCGCTGTACAACGCCGTGCCGCTGGAAGCGGTCGAGGCGCTGGTCGCGTTCATGCGCGACTTCGCCCGGCGCCATGGTTGAACATCATTTGCGGGGCATGGGATGCTCGCGTGCAAATGGACTTCTTTCCATCCAGACGGCCAAGGCATGAACGACCCCAAGACCCCGTTGAGCGAGATGCGCGAGCGCATCGACAGCATCGACCGGCAGATCCAGCAGCTCATCTCCGAGCGCGCCAATCACGCCCGCACCGTGGCGAAGGTGAAGGGCGAGGGGCTCTCGGCGATCGACTACTACCGTCCCGAACGCGAGGCACATGTGCTGCGCATGGTGGTGGACCGCAACCAGGGGCCGCTGTCCGACGCCGAGATGGTGCGGCTGTTCCGCGAGATCATGTCCTCCTGCCTGGCGCAGGAAGACCCGCTGAAGATCGGCTTCCTCGGCCCGGAAGGCACCTTCAGCGAACAGGCCGTGCGCAAGCATTTCGGCCATGCCGCCTACGGCTTGCCGCTGGGCAGCATCGAGGAGGTGTTCCAGGAGGTCGCCGCCGGGCATGCCGACTTCGGCGTGGTGCCGGTGGAGAACTCAGGGCAGGGCATGATCCAGATCACTCTGGACATGTTCCTCACCTCCGACGCCACCATCTGCGGCGAGATCGAGCTGCGCGTGCACCAGTGCCTGCACTCGCGCAGCGGCCGGCTGGAGGACGTGCGCCGCATCTACGCGCACGCGCAATCGCTGCAGCAGTGCAAGACCTGGTTGCGCATCAACCTGCCCGAGGTCGAGTGCATCGCGGTGTCGAGCAATGCGGAGGCGGCGCGGCTGGCGCTGAATGCCGATGATGTCGCGGCAATCGCCGGCGAAAGCGCGGGCAAGGTCTATCGACTGAAGACCGTGGCGATGGGCATCGAGGACCGCGCCGACAACACCACGCGCTTCCTGGTGATCGGCCGCTCGCTGTTCCCGCCGTCCGGCAACGACCGCACCTCGTTGCTGATCACCGTGAACGACAAGCCCGGCGCGTTGTACGACGTGCTCAGCCCGTTCGCGAAGCACGGCATCAGCCTGAACCGGATCGAGTCGCGTCCGGCGCACACCGGCAAGTGGCAATACGCCTTCTTCATCGACGTGTCCGGCCACATCGACGACGACGCGCTGCAGGCCGCCGTGCACGACATCGGCGAGTCGGCCGCGTCGATCCGCGTGCTCGGCTCCTACCCGGTCGCCTTGCCTTGAGCGGCCGCCTGGACTGGAGCAGCCGGGCCGGCGGCCCGCTGCATGGCAGCGTGCGCGTGCCCGGCGACAAGTCGGTGTCGCACCGCGCGCTGATGCTGGCGGCGATCGCCGAGGGCGACTCGCGCATCCGCGGCTTCCTCGAAGGTGAGGACACCCGTGCCACCGCTGCCGTGCTGGCGCAGCTCGGCGTGCGCATCGACATGCCGTCGGCCGGCGAACGCGTGGTGCACGGCGTGGGCCTGCACGGCCTGCGCGGCACAGCGCAGGCGCTGGATTGCGGCAACGCCGGCACCGGCATGCGCCTGCTGGTCGGCCTGCTGGCCGGGCAGGCGTTCGACAGCACCCTGGTCGGCGACGCCTCGCTGTCGAAGCGGCCGATGCGCCGCGTCACCGATCCGCTGGCGCTGATGGGCGCACGCATCGACACGCAGGGCGGCCTGCCGCCGCTGCAAGTGCATGGTGGGCAGCGGTTGCACGGCATCCGCTACGCGCTGCCGGTGGCCAGCGCGCAGGTGAAGTCCGCGCTGCTGTTGGCCGGGCTGTATGCGGCGGGCGAGACCGAAATCATCGAGCCGCATCCTACCCGCGACTACACCGAGCGCATGCTGGCCGCATTCGGCTGGCCCATCGCGTTCGCACCGGGCCGGGCAAAGCTTTCCGGCGGCCATGCGCTGCGCGCCACCGACGTGGAGGTGCCGGCGGATTTCTCTTCCGCCGCGTTCTTCCTGGTCGCTGCCAGCATCGTGCCCGGCTCCGAACTGCGCCTGCCGGCGGTAGGTCTCAATCCGCGCCGCACCGGCCTGCTGCAGGCACTGCGCCTGATGGGCGCCGACATCGCGGTGGAACGCGAGCGCGAGGCCGGCGGCGAGCCGGTGGGTGATCTGCTGGTGCGTCATGCGCCGCTGCATGGCGTCGAGCTGCCCGAGGTGCTGGTGCCGGACATGATCGACGAGTTTCCGATCCTGTTCATCGCCGCTGCCGCCGCGGCGGGACGCACGGTGGTCCGCGGCGCGGCCGAGTTGCGGGTGAAAGAATCCGATCGCATCGCCACCATGGCAGCGGGGCTGCGCGCGTTGGGCGTGGCCATCGAGGAGACTCCGGACGGCGCGATCATCGACGGCGGCCCGATCGGCGCCGGTACGGTGGAGAGCCTCACCGACCATCGCATCGCGATGAGTTTCGCGGTGGCGGGCCTGCGCGCCGCCGGTCTGGTGCGGATCAACGACTGCCGCCATGTGGCCACCTCCTTCCCCGGCTTCCGCGAGCTGGCCAACGGCTGCGGCTTCGCACTGCGCGAGGCCGGCTGAACCGGTCGCGACACTCGTTGTATCGTGGGCATCCGCGCTGGTGCGCATCCAAGGATTGACAGATGTCGCTCGTGTCTCCCCCGTTCATCGTGGCCATCCCGGCCCGGCATGGCTCGACCCGGTTGCCCGGCAAGCCCCTGCGTGACATCGACGGCGTGCCGATGGTCGTGCGCGTGGCGCAGCGCGCGCTGCAGGCCGGCGCCAGCCGCGTCGTGGTGGCGGTGGACGACGCGCGCATCGCCGCGGTGCTTGCCAGCCAGCCAGATGTTGAAGTCTGCATGACCCGCGGCGACCACGCCTCGGGCAGCGACCGGCTGGCCGAATGTGCGGAGCAACTCGGCTGGGACGACGACAGCATCGTGGTCAACCTGCAGGGCGACGAACCGTTCGCGCCGGCCGCCGGCATCCGCGCCGTGGCCCAGGCGCTGGCCGACGACGACGCGCCGATGGCCACCCTGGCCACGCCGATCATCGACGCGGAGGAATTGTTCGATCCGAACGTCGTGAAACTGGTGCGCACGGGCAATGGCCACGCGCTCTATTTCAGCCGTGCGCCGCTGCCGTGGGCACGCGACGCCTTCGCGGTCGATCGCCACGCGCTGCCGTCCGGCACGCCGTTCCTGCGCCACATCGGCATCTATGCCTATCGTGCGGGCTTCCTGCGCCGCTACACGCAGTTGCCGCGCACGCCGCTGGAACAGACCGAATCGCTGGAGCAGCTGCGCGTGCTCGAGCATGGCCACGCGATCGCGGTGCGGCTGACGCCCGAGCCGTTCCCCCCCGGCATCGACACCGAGGTGGATCTGGAACGCGCCGAACTGTGGTTGCGCTCGCGCCCGTGAGGCTCCATATCGGGAGCGTCGCCATCCGCCCCCGCTAGAATCCGTCCATGCAGTCCGCACAACCGCCCCCCTTCGACGGCAAGGCCTTCGTCCGCACGCTCACCACTTCGCCCGGCGTCTACCGCCACTTCGACGCGGCCGGCGAGCTGCTCTACGTGGGCAAGGCCGGCAACCTGAAGAAGCGCGTCGGCAGCTATTTCCTGAAGCCGCGGATGGAACCGCGCATCGCCGCGATGGTGGCGCAGATCGCCCGCGTCGAGATCACCGTGACGCGCACCGAGGGCGAGGCGCTGCTGCTGGAATCGCAGCTGATCAAGTCGCTCAAGCCGCGCTACAACATCCTGCTGCGCGACGACAAGAGCTACCCGTACATCTACCTGTCCAGTGGCGAGGACTACCCGCGGCTGGCCTTCCACCGCGGTGCGAAGAACCTGCCGGGGCGCTACTTCGGGCCGTACCCCAGCGCCTACGCGGTGCGCGAAAGCCTCAACCTGATGCAGAAGCTGTTCAAGGTGCGCCAGTGCGAGGACAGCTACTTCCGCAATCGCACGCGGCCGTGCCTGCTGTACCAGATCGGCCGCTGCAGCGCGCCCTGCGTGGGCCTGATCAGCGTGGAGGACTACCACAACGACGTGCGCCACGCCGAGATGTTCCTGGAGGGGCGCAGCAACGCGGTGATCGACGAGTTGGCCGAGGCGATGGAGCAGGCCAGCAAGGCGCTGCAGTTCGAGCGCGCCGCGAAGCTGCGCGACCAGGTGGCCGCGCTGCGCCAGCTGCAGGCGCAGAACCACGTGCAGGGCGCCAGCGCGGACATGGACGTGCTCGCCTGCCGCATCGAGGCGGGCCTGGCCTGCGTCAGCGTGCTGTTCTTCCGCAACGGCATCAGCCTGGGCACGCGCGACTTCTTCCCACGCCTGCCGCTGGACGCCGAGCCGGCCGACGTGCTGGCGCAGTTCATCGCGCAGTACTACCTGGACCGCCCGGTGCCGCGCGAGCTGATCCTGGGCGAGCCGCTGGCCGACCAGGCCATCCTGGCCGAACTGCTCGGCCAGCAGGCCGGCCATGCGGTGGAGCTGAAATCCAGCGTGCGCGGCGAGCGCGCGCAGTTCTTGCAGATGGCCGAGCGCAACGCGCAGGCCTCGCTGACCGCGCGGCTGGCCAGTCGGCAGACCCTCGGCACGCGCTTCGACGACCTGCAGAAGGTGCTGGGGCTGGACGAGTCGCCGCGGCGCATCGAGTGCTTTGACATCAGCCACACCATGGGCGAACTGACCGTGGCCTCGTGCGTCGTGTTCGGCCCGGAAGGTCCCGAGAAATCGCACTACCGCCGCTTCAACATCGCCGGCATCACGCCCGGCGACGACTACGCGGCGATGCACCAGGCGCTCACCCGGCGCTTCCGCAAACTGGCCGAAGGCGAGGGCGCGCGCCCGGACGTGCTGCTGATCGATGGCGGCGGCGGCCAGGTGGCGCAGGCACTGGAGGTGCTGCGCGATCTCGGCGTCACCGGCATCGAGGTGGTCGGCGTGGCGAAGGGGCCCAGCCGGCGCGCCGGCGAGGAAACCCTGGTGCTGGCGGGCTCCGGGCGCGAGCTGCATCCGGGTTCGTCGTCGCCGGCACTGCACCTGGTGGCCGCGGTGCGCGACGAGGCGCACCGCTTCGCCATCAGCGGTCACCGCAAGCGGCGCGAGAAGGCGCGCGAGCGCAGCGTGCTGGAGGATATCCCGGGCATCGGCGCGCGACGGCGGTCATTGCTGCTGAAGGCCTTCGGCGGCATGCAGGGCGTGGAGGCTGCCGGCGTCGAGGAGTTGATGCAGGTGAAAGGCATCGATCGGAGCCTGGCCGAGAAGATCTACGCCAGCCTGCACGGCTGAGCACCAGCCGGCACCATCACGTGGCAGTGGCATGCCGACGTGCGAAACTGCGGCAAACCATCAGGACGAATCATGCGCATCAACCTGCCGACCTGGCTGACCCTTTTCCGCGTGGCCTTGCTGCCGGTGATGGTCGTGGTGTTCTACCTGCCGTTCCGCGGCCACAACATCACGGCCGCCATCGTGTTCCTGCTGGCTGCCATCACCGACTGGCTGGACGGCTATCTCGCACGGCGGATGAACCTCACCTCGGCGTTCGGCGCCTTTCTCGACCCGGTGGCGGACAAGCTGATGGTGACGGTGACGCTGTTCCTGCTGGTGCAGTCGCACCCGAGCAGCGGCTGGTCCGGCATCCTGATGGCGGTGACCGCGGCGGTGATCGTCGGACGCGAGATCAGCGTCTCGGCCCTGCGCGAATGGATGGCCAAGATCGGCATGAGCGCCACGGTGAAAGTCGCCATGATCGGCAAGCTGAAGACCGTGATGCAGATGGTGGCACTGGTGGTGCTGATCGTGCAGCACGAGAAGGAAGCCACGGCGCTGCGGCTGTATCACATCGGCGAAGCGCTGCTGGTGATCGCCGGCATCCTGACCATCTGGTCCGGCTTGCACTACCTGCGCGCAGCCTGGCCGATGCTGCGCGACGACGCATCGGACAAACCGACTTGACGAGGCCGATCCACGTATTAGAATGCGCGGCTCCGATGCGGGAATAGCTCAGTTGGTAGAGCACGACCTTGCCAAGGTCGGGGTCGCGAGTTCGAGTCTCGTTTCCCGCTCCAGAATTCGCCCACGGTGACACAAGGCCCCGACCCGTTCGGGGCCTTGCCGTTTCCGGCCCCGGGACACGGCGCACGGGGCGCCGCGGCTATTCACAAACGATCGCGTTCTGCTATCATTTGCGGCTCTGATGCGGGAATAGCTCAGTTGGTAGAGCACGACCTTGCCAAGGTCGGGGTCGCGAGTTCGAGTCTCGTTTCCCGCTCCAGTTTTCCGCGAAACCTCGGTCTGCCGGGGTTTCGTTTTTTAGACGCAACCTGCGATCATCACGGTCGCGATGCACCAAGCAATGGCCAGGTGGCAGAGTGGTCATGCAGCGGACTGCAAATCCGCGTACGCCGGTTCGATTCCGACCTTGGCCTCCATTGCACCGCGGCTGCCACGGCAGCCCGACAAAAAGCCCGCTGACCGGCGGGCTTTTTGCTGTCTCTCGATGGCTGGTGCCCGGGGCGGGGGTCGAACCCGCATGGCCTTGCGGCCGAGGGATTTTAAGTCCCTTGCGTATACCAGTTTCGCCACCCGGGCCGGAGTGCGCACGCCGCGAAAGGTGCCGCCTGCGGCGGCGCGAATGCTAGCACGCGGGTCAGAACAGGCTCTTGACGATATGGATGCCGGCGCTGTACTCGCCGACCAGCGTGCCCACGCTGACCAGGATGAAGTTGAGCAGGGTGCGCGCCACGCGGTTCTTCCACCAGCCGGTCCAGTGCACGATGTCGTCGCGCAGGCTGTCGAAGTCGGCCACGCGCGGACGGCGTACCCAGGCTTCGGCCATCGCGCTGATGCCGCCGGCGGGGATGCCGGGGCGGAATGGCTTGATCGGAGCGGCGATGAAGGCAGCGGCGACGCTCAACGGATGACTGCCGGCGGCCACCGCGCCCAGGGCGGCGAAGCCGCCAGTGAAAAGTATCCACGCCATCAGCGCCTGCGTGCCCAACGCCGCGTCGCGGTGGAATGCCCAGACGATGGCAGCGAACACCAGCAACACCAGGCCGGCGGCAACCCATTTCGGCCAGCGTGGCTTGGGTGGGGTCTGGGCCAGTTCGGCGACGATGTGCGCCGGATCATCGTGCTGCTCGCGCAGCAACGTGCTCAGGCCCTTGAGATGGCCGGCGCCGATCACCACCAGCACGCGCCGCGGTTCGGTGGACGGATTGCGTGCGGCTTCCTCGCGCAGGCGCGCCGCCATAAAGGTATCGCGTTCGCCGATCAGGCTGGCATACAGCGGCTTCGAGCCGTTGGCGAACTCGCTGAACGCGCTCTCCAGCAGGTCGCCCTGCTTGAGCTTCTCCACTTCGTCCTCGGCAATGTCGTTGCGCTCGAAGACGCTGGCCATGAGCCCGCCGAGCAGGCTGAAGCGTTGCCAGAATCCCACGCTGCGCCAGGCGCGTTTCAGCGTGGTGCCGACTTCGCGGTCGATCAGCCACAGCGGCACGTCGTGCGCCGCGGCACCATCCATGGCAGCCTTCATTTCGGCGCCGGGCTGGATCCCGGACTGGTCGGCCAGGCGCTTCTGGAAGGTGGACAGCACCAGGCTGGCCACGACCATGCCGGCCTTGCCCTGGCGGATCACCTGGAACAGATCCATCCGCTTGAACGCTTCCGGGTCGCGCATGTTCTGCGCCCGGCTTTCACACAGTTCCACCGCCACCGCATCGAAATGTTCGCTGGCCAGCAACGCCTCGACCGCTTCCATGCTGCTGCGCGAGACGTGGGCGGTGCCCAGCACCACGTACTCGACGCCATCGCGCTGCACGCGCTCCAACGGCTGTCCTGCAAGGGCCGCCGGCGGGGCGACTGTGGTTTCGGGAACGCTCATGCGGGCGACGCACCGGTCAACGGGAAGAGAACCCATGGATGGGGGCGACGCCCCTGTGGCACAAGCCAAAATTTGAAAGTGCGGCCATGGGTGGCCGCCTTTTGATCTTCGCGATCAAGGATGATCGCAAAGGCTCAGTCACGGAAGCGCTTGAGCAAGTCGGCGTAGGCGTCGATGCGACGGTCGCGCAGGAACGGCCAGATCCGGCGCACCTGTTCGCTGCGGGCGAGATCAAGGTCGGCCAGCAGCAGTTCGCGGGCGTCGGTACCGGCGCGGGCCAGGAACTCGCCCTGCGGCCCGGCGACGAAGCTGGAGCCCCAGAACTGGATGCCTGTTGCCGCATCCGCCGGATCGCTTTCGAAGCCGGTGCGGTTGCAGGCGAGCAGGGGCAGGCCGTTGGCGACGGCGTGACCGCGCTGCACGGTGATCCAGGCATCGCGCTGGCGATCCTTCTCGGCCTGCTCGTCGGCCGGGTCCCAGCCGATCGCAGTGGGGTAGAGCAGCAGCTCGGCACCGGCCAGCGCCATCAGGCGCGCGGCTTCCGGATACCACTGGTCCCAGCACACCAGCACGCCGAGACGGCCGACCGAGGTGTCGATCGGCTCGAAACCCAGGTCGCCCGGCGTGAAGTAGAACTTCTCGTAGAAACCCGGATCGTCCGGAATGTGCATCTTGCGGTAGATGCCGGCGATCGCCGCGGAGCGGTCGAAGACGACGGCGGTGTTGTGATACAGCCCGGCGGCGCGGCGCTCGAACAGCGAGGCGACCACCACCAGCTTCAGTTCCGCAGCCAGCTTGCCGATGCGCTCGGTGCCGGGGCCGGGGATGCTCTCGGCCTGGTCGAACACCTCGACCGATTCGCGCTGGCAGAAGTAGGGGCCGTTGTGCAGCTCCTGCAGCAGCACCAGTTCGGCGCCGGCAGCGGCGGCTTCGCGCAGGCCAGTCTCGATCGCATCCAGGTTGGCGTCGCGGCTGCCGCGGTCGGTTTCCTGCAGCAGCGCGACCTTGAGGGTCTTGCGGGTCATCATGGTTCCTGCCGCCTGTGGCGTGACACCTTAGTGTAGCGAACCGCGCAGGGGCGATTGTGCATGGGCGGCAAGTGCCGGCACCGCATTTCATTCTCCGCTCAGATCATCCCGGCCGGCAGTTGCATGGTGATGCAGTGCAGGCTGCCGTTCTGCCAGATCAGCGGGCGGCAGGGCACCTGCACCACCTCGCGGCCCGGATGCGCGGTGCCGATGATGCGCGCGGCTTCGTCATCCGCCTTGTCGCCGTAGGCGGGCACCAGCACGGCGCCGTTGACGATCAGGTAGTTCGCGTAGGACGCCGCGAGCCGGCGCCCTTCATCGAGGATGGGCCGGGCCCAGGGCAGCGGATGCAGCCGGTACGGGCGTCCGTCGGCGGTGCGCAGCGCGGCCAGTTCGGCGGCCATGCGCTGCAGCTCGTCGTGGTGCGGGTCGGCGGGGTCGTCGCAGGCCTGGAACACGATGCGGTCGCCGGGCGCGAAACGGGCCAGCGTGTCGATGTGGGCGTCGGTGTCGTCGCCTTCGAGGTAGCCGTAGTCGAGCCACAGCACCCGGTCGGCGTGCAGGCTGTCGCGCAGGATCGCGCTCATTTCTTCGCGCGACTGTTCGGGATGGCGCTGCACCAGGCAGCGCCAGGTGGTGAGGATGCTGCCTGCGCCGTCGCTCTCGATGCCGCCGCCTTCCAGCGCCCAGTCGATGCGCTGGTGTGCGGCGTGGCCGAACACGCCGGCATCGACCAGGCCGGCGACCAGGGCGTCGTCCCGGTCGGCACCGAACTTGCCGCCCCAGCCGGTGAAGCGGAAATCGGTGAGCTGGAAATATCGTCCGGAATCGGCGGTGTCGCCACGCTTCAGCGTGATCGGGCCGGAGTCGCGCAGCCAGGTGTCGTCGTAGGGCAGTTCGACGAAGCGGATCCTTGCGAGATCCACGCCAGCGGCGCGCAGTTGCGACTGCACATGCGTGCGCAGCGTGGCGTCCGCGACCACCACGATCAGCGGCTGGAACCGCGTGACCGCGGCGGCCAGCGCCACGTAGGTGGCCTCCACCGCAGCCAGCCGTTCGGCCCAGTCGGTGCCGGCATGCGGCCAGGCTATCAGTACGGCGGCCTGCGGTTCCCATTCCGCCGGCAGGCGCAGGGTGGAGTCGGTCATGGCGGGTTCTCGTGCGGACGGGCCGCCCATTGTAAGGCGCAGACAAACGCAAACGCGGCCCGTGTCGCCACGGGCCGCGTCGGAACGAACGGGATCAGTGGATCGCGGAAGGGTCGGTATTGTTGCCCGCCGGCGTATTGAGCACCGAGTGGATCACGTGGCTGTGCTCGAAGTACACGATGAAGTTCGAGTACTCCCAGCGGTTGATCTGCGGGTGCTTCCTGGTGTCGCCGCCGCGCGGCGACAGCTTGCGCTGCGGCGCGCCCCAAGTCTTCTCGACCTGGGCCATGCTCAGCCCGCGCCTGGGCAGGTTCATGCTCTTTTCCTGCTGCACACGGTGGATCAGCAGGCTGTCGCCATGCTCTCGCGACTGCGCCGCGGCGGCTTGCGACGGCACGGCCAGGCCGGCGGCCGCGGCCAGCAGGATGGCGATCGGCAAACTGCTCGTGAACTTGACCATGGCTCCCCTCTCCATACAAGGCTGCATGCGGCGTCGTTGTATCAGACCCGGCCATGTTACGCCATGCCGGGTCGCGGCGATTGCGATGGATTGGGCATTCGCTGCGGCTGCGGACAAGCCATCACCGTTATCATGGGCGGCTGCAGTGCCCGCGGACCCGGGCCGGATTCCCTCATTCCATGATCTCCTTCCGACATTTCGCCTTGCGCCGCGGCAGCCGGTTGCTGCTTTCCGACATCGACCTGGTGATCCAGAGTGGCTGGCGCCTCGGCGTGATCGGCCGCAACGGCTGCGGCAAATCCAGTCTGTTCGCCGCGCTGCAGGGGCAACTGGAGGGTGACGCCGGCGAGCTGGAGATGTCGGGCAAGCTGCGGCTGGCCTCGGTGGCGCAGGAAACCCCGGCGCTGCCGGACGCGGCAATCGACTACGTGCTGGGCGGCGACGAGGAACTGGCCGCGGCGATCAACGCCGAAGCCGAGGCCGGCGAGCGCGACGACATGGAGGCGATGGCGAAGGCGCACCACCGCATCGAGGAGCTGAACGGCTACGACGGCCGCGCCCGCGCCGGCCGCCTGCTGCACGGCCTGGGCTTTGCGCCGGAGACCCACGAACGCGCGGTGAAGGAGTTCTCCGGCGGCTGGCGTGGTCGGCTGAACCTGGCGCGCGCGCTGATGTGCCCGTCCGACCTGCTGCTGCTGGATGAGCCGACCAACCACCTCGACCTCGATGCCGTACTGTGGCTGGAGGAATGGCTGCGCCGCTACCAGGGCACCTTGCTGATCATCTCGCACGACCGCGAATTCCTCGACGGCGTGATCACCCACACGCTGCACCTCAACGACGGCGGCGCGAAGCTCTATACCGGCAACTACAGCGCGTTCGAGCGCCTGCGCGCCGAGCAGTTGCGCCAGCAGCAGATCTCGCACGAACGCGAGCAGGCCGAGCGCGCTCACCTGCAGTCCTTCATCGACCGCTTCAAGGCCAAGGCGACCAAGGCCAGGCAGGCGCAGTCGCGCATGAAGCGGCTGGAGAAGCTGGCCGGCACCGAGGCGGTGCGCGCCGAACGGCCCTTCAGCTTCCACTTCGCCGCGCCAGGGCGGCTGCCCGATTCGATGCTGCAGTTGGAAGACATCGTGGCCGGCTACCAGGCCGATCCGTCCACGCATGGGAACCAGGCGGCGCACATCGTGCTGTCCGACGTGCGCTTCAGCATAGAGGCCGGCGAACGCATCGGCCTGCTTGGCCCCAACGGCGCCGGCAAATCCACTCTCGTCAAAACGCTGGTTGGTGAACTCGAGCCGTTCGGCGGCGAGCGCAAGGCGCACAAGGACCTGAAGATCGGCTATTTCGCCCAGCACACGGTGGAAAGCCTGCGCGAGGGCGCCAGCCCGCTCGACCATCTGCAGGACAAGGCGCCCGGCGTGGCCACCCAGGTCATGCGCGATTTCCTCGGCACCTGGAATTTCGCCGGCGACCGCGCGTTCGAATCGGTGAACGGCTTCTCCGGCGGCGAACGCGCGCGCTTGGCGCTGGCGCTGATCGCGTGGGACAAGCCGAACCTGCTGCTGCTCGACGAGCCGACCAACCACCTCGACCTCGACATGCGCGAGGCGCTGGCCGACGCGCTGGCCGATTTCGACGGCGCGCTGGTGCTGGTCTCGCACGACCGCCACCTGCTCGGCATGGTCTGCGACAGCTTCTGGCGCGTGGCCGACGGCGAGGTGGCGCCGTTTGACGGCGACCTGGAGGATTACGCCCGTTGGCTGAAAACCCGCACCGCTGCGGCGAAGAAGAGCGCGAAGAAAATTGAAGAGTGCGGGCAGGGAAGCCCGCCCTTTGAGATTCGCGCGCAGGATGCGCGTGCAGGTACAGTCCGCCGGCAAGCCGCGGCCCAGCGCGAGAACGGGAAGGCCGCGCGGCAGCGGGTGAAGAAGATCGAGACCCGCACCGAGGCCATCGACGCCGAACTGGCCACACTGGAAGCCCGGCTGGCCGACCCCGCCACCTACGAAGGCCCCACCCAGGAGCTGATGCGGTTGGGCCAGCGCCAGGCTGAACTGCGTGGCGAGAAGGAAACGCTGGAAACCGAGTGGCTGGCACTGGTCGAACAACTGGAGGCGTAGCGATGCCCGGGGCAGATTCATCGTTGCAGCTGTGGCTGCCCACGCTGGCGCATGTCGAGCCGGCCCATCCGCTGCGCGCGTGGCTACCCCGCGCTGATCGCCTGCCGGATGGCGGCCGCGGCTACCTGGGCGGCCTGGGCGGCTATTTCCCCAATGTCGATACTGACGTACCGGCAGCGGCGATCACCCGCGATTTCCTCGCCGGCGACGCGGGCGACGCGCTGTGGCTGTCGGCCGACCCGGCCTGGGTGCAGCCGGACATGAACGGTGTGCGCCTGCTTGCCTGCGGCCAGATGGGCCTGGAGATGGACGAGGCGCAGGCGCTGGCCGAAACCTTGCGGCCGGTGTTCGACGAGGCCGGCATGCAACTGGAGCTCTCCACGCCCGACCACTGGCACCTGCGCCTGCCCGACGACACGCCACCACCGGGGCTGGCCGCGCCCGAACAGGCGTTGGGCGAGGATCTGGCGCAGCACTTGCCGCAGGGCGCGCAGGGTCGTCGCTGGCGCGTGCTGCTCAACGACATCCAGGTGATGCTGCACCAGCATCCGCTCAATGCGCAGCGGCAGGCGCAGGGCATGTCGCCGGTCAACAGCCTGTGGCTGTGGGGCGGTGGGCGACTGCCGTCGCCCGCCGCCAGCACGTTGGCCGGGGTGGTCAGCGACGACCTGCTGCTGCGCGCGCTGGCCGCGCGGGCCGGCATCGCGCAGCAGCCGCGCAGCGCCGAGGCGATCGCAGCGGCCGGCGGTGGCTCGCTGGTCGACCTGCAGGATCTGCCGGCGCATGAGCTGGCCTCGCATTGGTGGTCGCAACTGCAACCGCTGCTTGAACGCCGCGATGTGCTGCTGCATTTCGCCAGCGGCGAACGCTGGCTGCACCGGCCCCGCCACCGCTGGCGTTTCTGGCGTGGGGCAGGGCGTTGAGCGCGCTGCAGCTGCGCCGACGCGAGAGTTGCGGCGAACCGGCCGGGTGGCCGGATTCGGTGCATCCGGTGCTGCAGCGGATCTATGCGGCGCGCGGCGTGCTGGAGCCGGCCCAGGCCGAGCACCGGCTGGCACGGATGCTGTCGCCGCAATTGCTGGGCGGCATGGCGCACGCGGTCGAACTGCTGGCCGAGGCGATCCGCGGCGACTGGGCCATCCTGGTCGCCGGCGACTACGACTGCGACGGCGCCACCGGCACCGCGGTGGCGGTGCGCGGCCTGCGCCTGCTCGGCGCGCGACACGTGGACTACGCGATCCCGAACCGCTTCGTGCACGGTTATGGATTGAGCGCGGCCTTCGTCGCCTCGATGCAACCCACGCCGCAACTGATCGTTACCGTCGACAACGGCGTGGCCAGTGTGGCCGGCGTGGCGGCGGCCCAGGCGCGCGGCATCAAGGTCATCGTCACCGACCACCACCTGCCGGGCGAGCGGCTGCCGGCTTGCGACGCCATGGTCAATCCGAACCTCGCCGGCGATGCGTTTCCCAGCAAGGCGCTGGCCGGCGTGGGAGTGATGTTCTACCTCCTGCTGGCGCTGCGCGCGAAGTTGCACGAGGGCGGCGCGTTCGGCGCGACGAAGCCCGATCTGTCGCCGCTGCTCGATCTGGTCGCGCTGGGCACCGTGGCCGACCTGGTGCCGCTGGATTTCAACAACCGCGTGCTGGTCGAGGCTGGCCTGCAGCGCATGCGCAGCGGCCGCGCCTGCGCCGGCATCGCCGCGCTGGTCGAGGCCGGCAGGCGCAGCCTGACGACGCTGGTCGCCAGCGATCTCGGCTTCGTGGTCGGGCCGCGACTGAACGCGGCCGGGCGGCTGGAAGACATGCGCCTGGGCGTGGCCTGCCTGCTTACCGACGATGTGGCGCAGGCACGCTGTTACGCCGAGCAGCTCGACGCAATCAACCGTGAGCGACGCGACCTGCAGGCGTCGATGGTGGCCGAAGCCGAGCTGATGGTGGCCGGTCTGGGGCAGGTCGACGCGACCGGTGTGGCGTTGTTCGAACCGTCGTGGCATGCCGGCGTGATCGGCCTGGTCGCCTCGAAACTCAAGGAGCGGCTGCACCGCCCGGTGATCGCCTTCGCCCCGGCCAGCGAAGACGACACCGACAACCTCCGCGGCTCCTGCCGATCCATCCCGGGCTTCCACATCCGCGACGCGCTGGCCGCGATCGACGCGCGCCAACCCGGTCTGATTGACCGTTTCGGCGGCCACGCGATGGCTGCCGGGCTCAGCCTGAAAGCCGCCGATTACCCGCGTTTTGCCGCCGCCTTCGATGCGGTCGCGCGCGAGCTGATCGAACCCGAACGCCTGCAGGCCGTGCTGTACACCGACGGCGAACTGCCGCCGGGTGCCGCCACGCTTGCGCTGGCGCGGCAACTGCGTGCCGCCGGGCCGTGGGGGCAGGCCTTCCCCGAGCCGCTGTTCGACAACCTGTTCGACTGCGCCGGCTGGAAAGTGATGGGCGAGACGCACCTTCGCCTGCAATTGCGCGACCCGCGCGACGGCGCCGTGCACGACGCGGTGATGTTCAACGCGTACCGCGGCCAGCCCCCGCCGCCGCGGCTGCGAGCCGCCTACGAGCTGACCATCAACGACTGGCAGGGCCGCGAAAGCCCGCGCCTGCTGCTGCGGCACATCGAGCCTGCCTGAGCGCTCCCGCGGAAACCTGGAAAGGCGGCCCCTGGCTTGCACGCTTTTCACGTGCCTGATTCCAGAATGGCGTCCCCATCCCAGGAGAACGCCCGTGATCGCACAGATCGAAGGATTGCCTGCCGGCACGCTGGGCTTTCGCGCGCACGGCCAGGTCACCGCGCAAGACTACGAGAACATCGTGGTGCCGGACGTCGAGGCGGCATTCGCGCTCAATCGGAAACTCCGCCTGCTGTACGTCACCGCCGACGACTTCACCGGCTTTGACCCCGGTGCGATGTGGGACGACGCCAAGCTGGGCATGCGCCACTTCAGCGGCTGGGACCGCGTGGCCCTGGTCACCGATGTGCCGTGGCTGCGTGGCACCGCCATCGCCTTCAGATTCGCCATCCCTGCCGAGTTCCGTCTGTTCCACGGCACTGAAATCGACGACGCCAAGCGCTGGGTGACCGGCCCCTGATTCCGCACCGCCGGCAAGCGAACTGCTCCCGCGCTTGCCAAGCGCCGGTGAATCTGCTCAAGTTGGCCCATGTCTTCCGTCGCCACCAGCCTCGTGAACATCGCCGCGCCCACCGGGTGCGGCTTCGTGCCGGCCGGCAACGACAATAACCGCGCGAACAACAACGCCAACCGTTGGCGAGCCCGCGCGTAGCTGCAAGCTTTTTCCAAGTACGCGACGAAGGCCCGCCAACAGCGGGCCTTCGTCGTTTCTGCCTGTGGGTTTTGACGACGAGGGGATGACGATGTGCTCGATTTTCGGAATGTTCGACCTGCAGCCGGGTGATGACCTGGCGGCGCTGCGCCGACAGGCGCTGGAGCTTTCGCAGCGCCAGCGTCATCGCGGGCCGGACTGGAGCGGGGTGTTTGTCGACGCGGGCGTGATCCTGGTGCACGAGCGCCTGGCTATCGTCGATCCGGCCTCGGGCGCGCAGCCGCTGCGCTCGCGCGACGGTGCGCTGGCGCTGGCGGTCAATGGCGAGATCTACAACCATCGCGAGCTGCGCGAGTCCAGCGGCTACGATTTCACCACCGGCTCGGACTGCGAGGTGATCAACGCGCTGTACCGCGAGCAGGGCAGCGACTTCGTCGGCAGGCTCAACGGCATCTTCGCGTTCGCGCTGTGGGACGGCGCGACGCAGCGCTACGTGATCGCGCGCGACCCGATCGGCGTGTGCCCGCTGTACTGGGGCCATGATGCGCAAGGCCGCGTGTGCGCGGCCTCGGAGATGAAAGCGCTGGTCGGCGTGTGCGCCGACGTGGCGCCGTTTCCGCCCGGCCACGTGTACGACAGCGCCAGCGGCGAGTTGCAGCGCTATTACGACAGGCCTTGGCGCGACTACGCGGCCACGCGGGGGCATGAGGTGGCGGCACCGGCCCTGCGCCAGGCCTTCGAGCAGGCCGTGCACCGCCAGCTGATGACTGACGTGCCGTACGGCGTGCTGCTGTCCGGCGGGCTGGACTCCTCGCTGGTCGCCGCCTGCGCCGCGCAGTTCGCGCGCGAGCGCATCGAGGACGACGACCGCAGCGAGGCCTGGTGGCCACGCCTGCATTCGTTCGCGATCGGGCTGGAAGGCTCGCCCGACCTCGCCGCCGCGCGGGTCGCCGCCGACGCGCTGGGCACCGTGCACCACGGCTTCGTCTACACCTTCTGGGAAGGGCTGGACGCGCTGCCTGAGGTGATCCGCCACATCGAAACCTACGACGTCACCACCATCCGCGCGGCCACGCCGATGTACCTGCTGGCGCGGCGGATCAAGGCGATGGGGGTGAAGATGGTGCTGTCCGGCGAAGGCTCGGACGAGATCTTCGGCGGCTACCTGTACTTCCACAAGGCGCCCTCGGCGGAGGCCTTCCACGAGGAGACCGTGCGCAAGCTCGACGCGCTGCACAGCTATGACTGCCTGCGCGCGAACAAGGCGATGATGGCCTGGGGCGTGGAGGCGCGCGTGCCGTTCCTCGATCTGGAGTTCGTCGACGTGGCGATGGGCATGGATGCCAGGCACAAGATGGCCGGCGGCGGCAGGATCGAGAAGCACGTCTTGCGCGAGGCGTTCGACGGCGTTTTGCCGAAGGAAATCCTGTGGCGGCAGAAGGAACAGTTCAGCGACGGCGTGGGCTACGGCTGGATCGACGGGTTGAAGGCGCACGCGGAGCAGGCGGTGAGCGACCGCGAGTTCGCCGCCGCGGCCGCGCGCTTCCCGTTCAACACGCCGGCGACCAAGGAGGCGTACTTCTATCGGCGCATCTTCGAGCAGCATTTCCCCGGCGCGGCCTGCGCGGCCACCGTGCCCGGCGGCAAGTCGATCGCCTGCTCCTCGCCGGCGGCGCTGGCGTGGGATCCGGCGTTCGCCAACGCCGCCGATCCGTCGGGCCGGGCGGTGAAGGGGGTGCACGAGAAGGCGCTGGCTTGAGCATTCACGGCAGCACGGTGAGCAGTGTAGCAACCACGCACCATCCGACGATGGCGAGTGCCGGCCAGCGTGCCCGGACGAGGAGGGCGAAGGCGCTCAGTGCGATGAGGACGTCGAGCGGTCGCTGCACCGCACTGGTCCACACCGGGTCGTACAACGCGGCAGCAAGCAAGCCGACCACGGCGGCGTTGACGCCGGCCAGCACGCGTGCGGCATCGTTGCGCGTGGCGAGCACCTGCCAGAACGGCAACGCGGCGGAAACCAGCAGCAATCCCGGCAGGAAGATCGCCAGCAGGCAGACCGCGGCGCCGAGCGCGCCGCTGTGTCCGATGCCGATGCGCTCGCCCAGAAATGCCGCGAGGCTGAACATCGGGCCGGGCATCGCCTGGGCTGCACCGTAGCCGGCGAGGAAACTGTTGCTGTCGAGCCAGCCCGGATCGACCACGGTCTGCTTCAACAGGGGCAGCACCACGTGGCCGCCGCCGAACACCAGGGCTCCGGCGCGATAGAACCCCGCGGTCACCTGAACCCCTGCCGGCGCGCCGGACCATGGCAGCAGCGAGAGCAGCAGCAGAACGGCGAACACGGCCAGCAGCGCGACGCCACCGCGCCGCCCATGCCGCACGGTCAGGGGCGCGCCCGTATGCGCCGTCACCGAACGGCATAGCCACGGACCCAGCAGCGCACCCAGCCCCACCACGAACAATTGCATCCATGCGTTGCCACCGATCGTGACCAGCAGGGCGACGAGCACGGCGAGCAGCAGGCGCGGCAGGTCCGGCGTGAGCCGGCGCGCCATGCCGAGCAGGCCCTGGGCGACCACCGCCACGGCGACCAGCTTCAGGCCGTGGATCGCCGCCTGGCCAAGCGCGCCGGACAAATGCGCACTCAACACGGCGAAGGCGAACATGAGCAAGGCCGAAGGCAACGTGAAGCCGACGAAAGCCGCCAGACCGCCCCAGCCGCCGGCCCGCAGCAGGCCGATGGAAAACCCCAGCTGGCTGCTCGCGGGCCCCGGCAGGAACTGGCACAACGCCAGCATCTGGCCGAAACGCTCGTCGTCCAGCCAGCGCCGTCGCTCGACGAATTCGCGATGGAAATAGCCCAGGTGGGCGATCGGCCCGCCGAACGAGGACATGCCCAGCCGCAGGAAGACGGCCAGTACCTCCCGAACAGAGCCTGCGGGCGCGGACGCGTTGCTCATGCGCAATCGAACAACGCCATGAAACCGAAATCCATGTGCAGCTGCATGTGGCAGTGGAGCAATGACAACCCGCGCTGGTCGGCGGTGAAATCGACGTCCATGCTCTGGTAGCCACCGAGCATCGCCACGTCCTTGATCACGCCGGCGACGGGTTGGCCGGCGATGCGGGTGATCTCGAAGCTGTGCCGATGCAGGTGCATCGGGTGGATGTCGTCGCTGGCGTTGTGCATGCGCAGCCGGTAGCGCCTGCCGTACTGCAGGCGAAGCTTCGGCTGCATCGAATGCATGTCGAACGGCTGGCCGTTGATCGTCCACTGGTTGAAGCCGTGGAGGGCGGCGTTGCGCTTGGCGAAAGTCAGCTCGATGGTCTCGTCGGGAGCGGCCGGCGCAGGCGCGTCCGGTGAGGCGAAGCGGCGATAGTCCCACTGGAACGGCGGCGGCTTGATCCACTGCGGCTTGCCACCGTGGCCGGCGTACTCGACCACGATGCCCATGCCGCGGGTGCGGTCGTCATCGGCGAGGTCGCCGAGTATCCATACGCCCGGATGCGTCATCTCGACAATGGCCGAAATGCGCTCGGCGGTGCCCAGCCACAACACCGGCACGGTCGCCGGATGCGGTACCGGGTTGCCATCCAGCGCCAGCACCGTGAACAAGTGGCCGGGCAGGGCCAGGCCGCGGATCTCGGTGGCGCTGCCATTGATAACGTGCAGCAGCACGCGCTCGCCGGCGCGCACGCGGATCGGCTCGCCATGGCCGAGCATGCGGCCGTTGATCGAGAACGACTGGTAGCCGACCTCATACCCGTGCGGCGCGCCACCGGCCAGCGAGGCCTGCATCGCCGTTTCGCCGCGCTGCTGCAGCGTCGGGTCGCGTTCGTCAGGTCGCAGGAAATCCATCGCCATGTCGCCGCCCTTGCTGAAGAACGGATCGAACTCCTTCAGGGTCAGGAACACCTCGCGGTCCCAGGCACCGGACTCCTGCGGCGGCTCGATGTACACGGGGCCGACCAGGCCGCTGTACTGGCCGCGGTCGAGATCGGCACCGGCGCGCACATGCGTGTGATAGAAGCGCAGCCCCGCCGGCCCGGGCACGAAGCCGATCCGGCGCATGCCGCGGGCCGGGATGTACGGCGTGCCTTCTTCGGCGGCGCCATCCACCGCGGCAGGCAGCGTTTGCCCGTGCCAGTGCAGTTGCTCGGGCGTGTCGGTGTCGTTGTGGATGTCCACCACCACCGGTCGGCCCTGCTTCAGTCGCAACAGCGGCCCGGGAAACTGGCCGTTGTAGGTGCGCGTGGAAACAACGTGGTCGGGCGCCAACTCCACCAGGCTGCGGCCGATGCGCAGCGTGTGGTCGGCCGTCGACGGCATCGTCAGCGCAGCGCCGGCGTGGAGCAGCCCGGGCACGGCGCCAGCCAGGGTCAGGCCACCCAGTTTCAGGAACTCTCGGCGGTCGATCGGCATGGCCAGCTCCGTTCGGGGACAAACACGGCCAGTGTAGTGCGCCGGGCGGCGAAGGCCGCGCCGCCTCTGGTATTCTTGTGCGCTTGCCTCCCACCAAGATTTCACGATGATCGAGACCAATCCCATCCATGCGCAGATCGACGACCTTCGCGGTCGCGTCGAAGCGCTTAGGGGGTATCTTTGACTACGCCACCAAGCGCGAGCGCCTGGAAGAAGTAACCCGCGAACTGGAAAGCCCCACCGTGTGGGACGACCCGGCCAACGCGCAGGAACTGGGTCGCGAACGCGCCCGATTGCACACCATCGTCCACGGCATCGACACGCTGACTGCCGGCCTGGACGACGCCGGCGACCTGCTGGAGATGGCCGTCGCCGACGGCGATGACGACACCGCGCAGTCGGTGA